>Ga0116171_10003067_pt1 | contig 15529 bp, 12 predicted proteins | sample AD_JPNHW2_MetaG_FD_89798 | JGI IMG/M metagenome (GOLD analysis project Ga0116171, IMG submission 89798) | Active sludge microbial communities of municipal wastewater-treating anaerobic digesters from Japan - AD_JPNHW2_MetaG | ecosystem: Engineered > Bioreactor > Anaerobic > Digestate | place...
AGGGCTGTGATCGAGCTGAAGGTCCTGAGCAAGTCGCGTGCCGGGACGGTCCGGGAGGGGCTGGACCAGGTGAGAGGCTACGCCGACCGCTGCGGGGCGGACGAGGCACACCTGGTGATATTCGACAGAACGCCTAAGAAGCCGTGGTCCCGGAAGATCTTTAGAAAGATCGAGGCTTTGGCCTGTCCGGAGGGAAGATTGCAGACGGTCGGCATCTGGGGGATGTGACGCACTTGGGATGGCAAAGTTGAATGTATTTTAAAAAAAATAAAAAATTGAGAATAGAAATTAGCGCTTGCCCGTTGCTCTTCTCACCAGCTCCACCAGTAGTAAGTCGTCCTGAACGGCCCGTAGACGTTGGCCCTCCACCAGGGATCTAAGGAGTTGTACCAGTTGCCGAAGTAGGTCACAGGATGGCTCCAGCTATAGTGGTATGTTGTCGGTTGCCACCAGCTTGAGTATCCTGAGTGTCCATGCGAGCCGGACCCGTCATGATGGTGTACAGCCGCAGCCGTGCCCAGGAAGAATAGCAGTCCCAGGGCCATGATAGCTATTGCGATTTTGATCTTGCTCATCTTAAACTACCCCAAATCACATAGTTCCCTCAGGCCATAAAAGGGTGGTTTTTATGTAGGCCCCGGCTAAATGTCATATGAATGAGAACGAGCAGACTCTCACCCAGGGCAGACCTCAAAACGCTGCGCCGCCTCTTTGCCGGCCTCGCCGCCGGCGATTCGCTGGGCAGCGCCACAGAATTCATGCCGCAGAGGATGGTTCCCGGCTGCTATAGTCAGTTGAAGGACCGGGGCTGGCCCTTCCGCCAGGCAGGCAGCCCCTCGCGGGGTCTGCCCACCGGATCGCCCACCGATGATACGGAGATGGCCCTTTGCATAATCCGATCCTATTTTCTGGAGGGCGGCTTTGAGCCGGACGGCATCGCCCGCGAGTTCGTCTCCTGGATGAGGGGCGGCCCGAAGGACATGGGAGCGACCACCAGGAGGACTCTGCAGATCTGCGCCCAGGGGGGCAGCTTTTGGGAGGGCGGCCTGTCCTTCTGGCGAGAGGTGCCTCACTATGCCGCCAATGGCTCGCTCATGAGAAATGGGATCGTGGCCGGCCTTGTCAGCGTCAGTCCGTTCGGTTCGGGCCGCCTGGAGAGGGCATTTGACTATACCCTCAAGCAGGGCATGATCACCCATTACGCGCCCCTGCCCCAGATCTGCTGCCTGGCCCAGACCTACCTCATCACCGAACTGTTGCAGGGCCGCGGCTTTAAAGAGCAGTGGCTCTCCGGCTTTCAAGGGGCGGTGGAGGGCTACCTGGGGGGCACGGAGGACGGCGCAGTTCTGGGCTGGCTCGGACAGGTCGGCCAGGATGGAGAATTTGAGAAGGCAATGAGCCTCTTTTGCCGGGAGATGGGGGAGATGGGAGAGATGGCTGGGAGCCAGACCGCTGTGTCAGACGCTATTCCGGGCGGCTTTGACCCATTCCGCATAGATTACACCAGGGGCAGAGGCTACTGCTTGCTCACCCTGAAGATCGCTCTCTGGGCGCTCCGCTGGTGCCTGGAGGAAAATGCCTATCAAGCTCCGCCCGGCTTTCCGGAAGAGGTCTTCGCTGCCAAGGGTTGCGCCCGGCTGGCCTGGGTGGCCATGATCGGCCATGACGCCGACACCTACGCCGCGGTGGCCGGGCCGCTCATTGCGGCGGCAGGAGATCTCCCGGAGGGATTCACTCAGGGGCTTATAGCTCTGGAGCAGTTCGATCAAATCGCCGGGCAGGCTGAGGCAGGCCTGCCAGCGTAAAGAAAACTGTATAGTTCTTCTTTCTTTCACGCCTCTGATTTTTATCCTATCTCCTAAATCCCCTCATGCAGGAGTGGCCGGATCTCGTAGACATCCAACTGGCGCTGGATGGTGAATTTGTCAAAGCCTTTCTGGCGGCTTATGAGCAGGGAGTTGCCCACGTCCTTGGGCAGGTAGAACTCCTCGTTGTCCAGCTTGACCCGGAAGAACTTCTTGCTCCTGCCAAGCTCCATATCTCGGTATCTGCCTGTCACCTTCTCCCCAATTTTCAAGATCCTGGGTTCCATAAAAGTCTCACCTCATTGATAGTTATAATTATAAGCTGCTACTACTTCTAGATTCCGATTGCATTTAAGAAGTCGACGTCATTGCCCTGAGGAAATGGATTTCTCAATCTCCGGGCAGTTCAGGGGGCAGGAGCCCTCCGTTCCTCCTTTCCCGTCCCACTGCGCCTTCACCAGGTCCTGGCTGAGAAAGTCGTTGTCGGCGTTTGCGCCGTCATCCACATCCATCTCACTCTGCAGGCAGGCGCAGCCGAAGGCGGATGAGTCTTCTGCCCCAACTCCGGACGAATTCCCTTTTCCATCTGCCTGCGCCCTCTCCGGCGGGCAGCATCTCAGGGGCTCTCTGAATATGACCGACAGGTTCGCCGCCTGCACAGGCCCCTGGCTGCAATCGGCCCGCACAGCCGCTCGATTGATGATGTCTCCTGAACAGTTTTGCACATCCAGGTTGATGTCGATTCGCACTCTATCGCCTATGGCCAGGTGGAGAAGCGTCCAGTTGGAGCAGTTGTCCTCCATCCGGGCCGGGCGCAGAGTGGAGTTGATGAACCTGGCTTTCGGAGGAAAGAGGTCCTGCAAATAGAGCGGCCCGAGAGCGGCATTGCCATCGTTTTCCAGTGTGATGGCATAGGCGGCCACCTCCCCGGCGAGCCTCCCCTCCTTGACGAGGTGCAGGTGAGGGCGGTCATACCTGGCCGGACCGGCCATGCTGATGCGCCTCTTTATGAGATAGTCGCCCTGATAGGCCTCCTCCTGGTCCAAATCCGCAGACATGACTTTGCTGCTGTTGTTCTGGCGGGAAAAAGATGTTTTCAGCCTGGCCGAGCCTGAGAACGCCGCCTCGCTCTGCCGCTCCCAGGGGCTCATAGCCTTCGTCTTCATATCCAGCCGCGTGGTGCTGCTGTATTGCTCGTCGATGAGGCTGTGGGCCGTGGCGGAGGTCATGGCCTCCGACCACTTCTGGGAGATCTTGAGATTGGTGCGGGGCGTGACCGGCAGCGACATGCCCGCAAATCCGGCGTAAATATCCTTGGCCATGTAGCCGGAAAAAAATTCCATGCGCTCTTCTGCCTGCAAGGAGCCTGTTCCCGACTCGCGGCTCTGCATCCCTCGCCCCCTCTCATCTTGGCCGGCGGCATTTCTGTCTGCATAGCCTGATCCGGAGACGGAGCGGTCCATCAGGAGGCCCAGCCCGGCATCGTGAAGGCTCTCGGTGAGCTGAAAGGCTCCGGCGTACTCTTCTGCCGATGAGAACTGCCCGCCCTGCGTCTTTTTGGCGGTCAGGCCCGCCAGCCCCTCAAAGCTGGAGTTGATGCTCATCATCGATTCGTTCTCATCGAGGGCGATTCTGCTTTCGCCCTTCAGGCGGCGAGCATATCGATATGATTCGCAGAGGGTGGTGTTGGTTATGCCGTTTTTGGCCGCTGTGCGCTCATGCCAGAAGGAAGAGACGGTCTGCTCCCTTCTGCCGGGCAGAGAGAACGCCGCCGGCTGATACACCGCGTCTACCTCTCTATTCATGCGGATGGATTTGTTGGCGGTGAGATACTCTGTGTCCTCGCGGCTCTGGTAGTCGCCGCTGCCGTGCTCCCGAATGGAAAGGCCCGTGCCATGCTCGGCCAGGATGGTGACGTTGGCCTCCGCAAAGAGGGCCGCGCCGTCAGCGGTGACGTAGACCCGGTTCTTTAGGAGGCCGGGTGGCCGGGATGTGGAATAGTCCCGAAAGGCGCGCACGAAGCCCTGGCCGGAGACGTTCTGCTGGCTCACGTATGTTACATCGGTGCGGGGAACGCGCACGGACAGCCCCATCTGCAGGCAGCCGCCCGGCTCCAGAGTGGCGAAGTGCCACAGGCCGTCATCAGAGGTCTCCGGCCAGACGGAAACGACCTCCACCGCCGAGTCGAAGTCATCGCGCACGGTGATGTTGGCTGCCGATTGTCCGCCCCGATTGCAGACGGTGATCACAAAGTCGGCCGCCTCCCCGCGGCGCACGGTCTTTTGCAGGGCGGACTTGGTCACGGCCAGGCGGGAGCTGTTGCGGACCGATGTGAATATGCACTTTTCCGGAATGGCTCCCAGCTCGTCGCAGCTTATGTTGAATATGTTTTGCAGAAGCGCTCCGTCGGGGACTGTCTCATTTACAAGCCCTTCTAAGGTGATCTGTCCAATGCTGCTATTCTCAAGACGGGGGACGGTCCAGGTCAACTGGCCGTCGCTGATGCTGGGCAGCGGCTCGGCAGAGAGAAGCTCGATCCGCGGGTCCAGATGGTCGCAGATGACCACATTGCTGGCTGAGCCCTTTCCCTGGTACTCATATGTCAGCGTGTAGGTGAGAGTCTCGCCCACCTGCACCGGGTCTGGGTCGGCGGCCTTGGTCAGGGTGAGGCTGGCTGCGGCGACTTGAACCCCGGCCTCGCGCGCATAGTCATTGATCCCCCCGCTGCTCCCGCGCTCCTGCATGCACTCGCCCGGCCGGCTGCTCCAGGTGAGTCGGGCGCGGGCAAAGTCAGTCTCTCCGGGCGGGGACCGGCAGGTGGCATTGAAGCTGAAGAGAACCGGGCTGCTTTGGCCCGCCTCTTCATCCTGCTCCAGTTCGGCCAGGTGCCAGCAGAGTGCCCCTTCGTCGAAGGTGGCATACGGCCACGATTTCGCCGAGCCGGGCTGGTAGGCCAGATTCGCGGGCAGAATGATCTGCAGATCCAGGTCATAGGCCGGAGAGCTGCTGGCGGCGGTGTGGCCCGCGGCCAGGGTGAAGGTGACGGCATTTCCGACAGAAGCGACGGTCCGGGAGGAGTTCATATGCAGGGACAGCTCCGGCTCGACGACGATGATTGTCCCTGCCGCGTCCGAGTCGCTCTTGCTCAGGGCGCCCGCCAAGCCGGACGCGCCCTTTGCCGTCTCCTCCCAGCTCATGGCTGCCAGCCCGCCGGCTAGCTCTTCTCCGTCCTGATTGTCTTTGGCGTTCTCCACCAGGCAGTTGTAGCTGATCTCAGCCTGCCGGGCGGAGGGGGCGTCATGCAGGTGCCGGCAGATGAAAAGCGAGCCGTCCGGGCCTGTAGCCCTGACCTCTCTCTCCAGCGAGAGCCCTTGCAGGTACAGGCTGCTCTCATTGTAGACCAGGCCGCGAGGAATGCTGTCGTTGATCCACAGGTCGCGCGCCCCGGCGGGCAGGTCGGCGGAGATAGCAAAGCCGGCCGTCTCTCCCACAGCCAGGCGGCGGGCTGCATCCGGAGACTTGCGGATGGCAGTCCTGGGGCCAATGGCGACAATCCGGCTAATGCTTTCGCAGGGGACGGGAAGGCCCCAGGAAGCAGAGAAGAGGCTATTGTAGGTCTCCTGGGTCGATGTCACCAGGCTCTTGAAGCTGATCTCTTCGCGGCTGCCGGGGTCCAGACGGGGGATGCTCCAGCTCTCCTTCTGGCCGGGCGAATTGACGCCCTGCATCTGTTGGCCGTCCAGGGTGGCGTTGACGGTCACAGCCCGCGCTGCTCCGTCGCCCTGATTTTCCAGGAGGAGGTCCCAGGTGATGGTGTCTCCCCTGGCCACATCATATCTATCCGGCCTGACAGAGAGGGTGATGTTCGCCCGCCGCACGGCGACATCAGAGTCGCATGACGCGGCAGTCCCATCTTTGCAGTCGATTCTGGCCGACAGCCGGCCCTGCCTGGGGGCGGCACAGCCGGCGGTGATGTTGAACTTCAGGGAAAGGGACTGTCCGGAGTAAATGTCGGCCATGCTGCCGCCGTTGGAATGGCCAGGGGTCGCCTCCTGAAACTGCCAGTCGGCGTCGTCGTCTCTGTCCCTGCCGTTGGGACTCCGTCCCCAACAGAGGTTTGAGTTCTTTTCGTCTTTGCCGGCAGAGGTGCGGTCGACCTCCTGGCCGGAGGCGTCCTGCAGAATGAGGCTGGTATAATCGGAGTTTATAAGGGCGGTCTGTGTCCAGTTTAAAAGCAGGTAGTCGCCCGGCCCAATAGATGTGCCTGCACTGATGGCCACCGCCTTTGCTGAGCGGCTGTCGACGATCTTCCAGCCGCCGATGTCTGCGTCCCGGCGGGTGGGATTGTACAATTCAATCCATTCCCGGCCTGTATCGCTGCCTGGGGGATTCTGATCCCATTCGTTTATGAGGAGATGCTTTCGGCCCCGCAAGGCATCGCCGAGGTCCCATTCGACCGTCCGGGCGGCAATGCTGGGCAGGCAGTCGGAAGCGGTGCCGTCCATGATGAGGAGGCAGTCTCCGGAGCAGTCGAATCCGGGGGGAAGCAATAGTTGAGCGAAAGGATTGAGGGCATCTTCACTGCATGTGAAATTCAGCCAACAGGTCCCCTCAAATGAGACATCCATCTCCGCAGGAGCGGAGAGGACGAGGGTGGAGGCGACGGCCATCTGGGCGAAGATATGAAGCAGCAGGAGGGCGGAGAGGGCAGGTCTCAGGAACCGCTGAAAGAGACGCCCTTTTTGGGCCCCATCTGCGTTCATCGTATTTTTTTTGTGATAGTTGTTTGCGGCATGGCCAAAAATGCAGCCCCACGAATCAGATCCCTTCAGCATTGATACGCCCCCTCCCAACCAGTTCGTATTTTTAATACTGATCAGAGATACGAATCTCTTATTTAATTTTTTCTGTAAGTTTCATAGGAATAGCCTGTAACTGAAGATGTTTGAGTGCGCAGGAAACGGAAACCGTCCCGCTCAAGGTTAACGCAGTTGTTAGCAATCGCTTTGCGTCCTTTGTGGTTATCAGTAGATCAGCAGAAAATAGGATGATTAATTATAATCTAAATATTTAACCATAAAGATCACAAGCTCACAAAGGACGCACAAAGAACGGAGGTCCATATTTTGGGACATGGGTGAAAGCCAATTGCCACAGTAAATAGCGGAGAGCCTACTAAAAAGCAGAGATAAATCCATTATCCCATCCCTCGCGCTCCGGGCCGCCCTCGCGAACGCGCCCACCTCCGCGAGCCTTACTTCCGCTTCCTCTTTCTTGCAGCACTGTATTTGGGCCAGCTACCCCTGGCCAGCCCCTTTTTGGCGTAGGTCTCGGCCACGCTCTGCCCCACAGCCCTTTCAATCCGATCGTCGCGCATGCGGCGCTCGGAGGCGGCCTTCTTGACGATGATGTAGTTGGCTATGAGAAAGAGGGGAAACATGAGGATGCAGATGACGACGATATGCCAGATCTCCATAGAATAGGATTGGCGTCAGGATATAAAAGAAGCACCTCTACCTGAACTTGGCCAGCAGCCTGGCGTAAAACTCCTTCTCCCGTCCCTCTGTGGAGCGCACCAGCCGGTCCAGTATCAGCTCCGGGGTGCTCTTGGCCAGGTAGTTGTATCGCGGGCTTCGGGAGACCCGCAGGTTGTTGTTCTCGTCCAGCCCCTCCGCGGCGATGCCGTCCACCCGCACCGCCGTCTCGGTGTAGCGGTGCACGTCCTCCGCCAGGTGGCTGACGAAGACCGCTGCGCATTCCCTGCGGTTCAGCTCGTCCAGCATGCAGGCTATGATCCTGGCTGACGCCCCCGGCTCGGTGATGGCCTCCAGCTCATCGGCCAGCACCAGCTTTCTCTTCTCGTTTTCCACCACGGAGAACTTTCTCATGGCCGTCTCGAAGGCCCCGGCGGAGAGGGTGCCCCGGCTCTTGCTGAAGTAGTAGAACTCCTGGAACAGGCCGATGCGGCAGGCCCCGGCGGGCACGGGCAAGCCCATGTGGGCCAGTATGGCTATCTGGGCGATGAGGTCCAGCAGGGTCGTCTTGCCCCCGGAGTTGACGCCGCTGAGCAGAGCCACCTTCTCCTCATGGCCCGCCCCGCCCAGGGCGTAGCTCACCGGCTCGGCCTCCTTGAGGAAGAGATGGCGTCCCTGCTCAAAGCTCAGACACGCCTCCTCGGCGATCTCCGGAAAGGCCAGATTCTCATCGAGGGCAAAGCTGCCCAGGGCGTAAAGGAAGTCAAACTCCATCACCGCCCGCACCATCTCCTCCGCGGCCTGCTTCCTGTACTGAAGTGCCCTCGCCAGCTCTCTTTTGGACTTCAGCCCCCTCTCCTCCCGCCGTCCGGCGATCTCCCTTTCAAAGGCGTGCAGAGCCTGCCTGTCCAGCTCCAGAGGATAGCTGAACTCGGAGGGAAAGACCTCCTCCAGCCGGGCCGCCTCTGCTCCCTCCAGCTCCAGCTCCGCCACCGCCCGGCCCCTCGCGGCAGCCAGGACCTCGGCATAGACGCCTCTCATCCGGGCCTCGATCAGCTCCCTCACTGCTTCCCCCCGGCTCATGGCCATGAGCAGATCAGATCCTCCCAGGGTCAGTGAGCTCTTCTCGATGCGGCCCTTCAGCTCCTCATTGGCCCAGGCGGCAGCATCGCCGGCGCAGGCGGCCAGCCGCCCGGCAATCCTGCCCAGCCGCTCGACCTCCCGGTCCGAGCCGCCCTTCAGCCGCTTTAGGAGCGCTTCCAGCTCTTGCCAGCCCTCCTGCCCAAAAGAGCCTCCACATCCCTCAATGCCCGCCCCGGCGATGAGCCGCGCCGCACCTGCCGCCGCGGTAAGGCTCTCCAGGTTCTCATTGAAAAAGGCCAGGGCCGCCTCAGGCACCAGATACCACTCCTCCAGAGACTGGGCCGGCTCAATCCCGTTCTGCCCGGCCAGGCCGTCCCATGATTGAAACTGCATGCCTTCTCCGCCCACTAAAGTGACCTGGCTGTATCCCCTGGCCAGGTCGGCGATCTCGGCGGCGCTCTCCGTGAGGTGCAGGTCAATCAGCCGGTCCAGGCCGCGGGCCTTCAGGGCGGCAAAGTCCTCCACACTGGCCGCGGCCACCGCCCTCTCCCTCACTCTGCCCGCAGCCTTCTCGCGCAGAGGTCGCACCTTCCGGAGGTGCTCGGCAAGACCCGATCCCTTTAGCCTCTCCGCCGCAAAGAGCGCCTGCTCCGCCGTGCGCCGGCTCTCTGCCACAAGGGCCGGGCAGGCGGAGGGAAAGAGGGTCCCCATCTTCAGCCGGGCATAATCGGTGTGGGCATACTCTGCCATTTTGGTGAGGAGCATCCTTCGCACCCCTGTAGCCTCGTCTGTGGCCGTGAATTGTTCCGGATTAGCCCCGAAGCTTTGGGCCCTCATGTGCTGCACCAGGAGCAGAGCCTGCCGCTCGCTAAGAGCCCTCGTCAGTCCGGAGACGTCCCCATCCCGGACCGCCTGCAAGGCCTTCTCTTCGTCGCCATACTGCTCTACGAGCCGCTCCCGCATGCGTGATCCCACGCCGGGCAGATCCAACAGTTTCAAACAGCCCCATTTTGCCAGGAATATAATATATCAGTTTTGGCATTGGCACCTGTAAGAAGCTCTATATTCCTGGGACAATGAGCAAATGCCGTGCTGCTGAATAATTTGCTGGGCCTGGGAGAGGAAGAGAGCGTTTTTCTGGCGGAGGAGTCCTGGCAGAATCTCATCGATCTGCACGTCACACAAGAGATCCTGCAATCCGACATAGAGCCGGATGGCTGCATCGAAGTCAAAGACCTGGGATGGGCACTGCACCTGCATCAGCCTGAGCCGATCTGGCTCTTCCTGACGGACAGGTATTCTCCTCGCAAGATTCTATCGGCAAGTGCCGGTCGGTGGGGCAGCCTGGCCTCGCGTACTGTCGAGGCCGACGAGCCCTCCCTCTTTTTAGCCCTGACCGAATACCTCTCCCTTTCCCTGGCGGAAGAGCTGTTCTGCGACAACTGCCTGCTATCGTTACCTCCTCAGCACGTCGAAGAGAGGATATTGAGGCTGATGGCTCTCTTGCAGCCCGTCCTGGCCGAAGTCCTGCAGAAGGCCGCCCGGTCTGAATCGGAGCTGCTACAGCCTGCCAAGGAGGCCCGCATCCTGGAGATCTGCTGCGGCAGCGGCATGGCCACCCAGGCCCTCCTTCGTGCGGGACTCTCGCCTCTCGTCATGGACTATAATCGCTGCGACCTCTGCGGTGCCCTGAAGGCAGGGCTTCTGGAGCCCAGCCGGTCTTTTGTGCTCGATGCCAGGAGCCTGCCTCAGATTCTGCCCGCCCGCTCCTTTTCTGCCGTTTTGGGATTCATGGTCGGACTGATCCAGGACTTCAACTGGCCGCTGTGGAAGGAGATCCTATTGCAGGCGGCCAGCCTCTCCGACGGCATGGTGCTGTTTACAGTTTATACCCAAAGAGAGGCCGATCTCATCGCGACGGCATTTGAAAAAGCCGGATGGCAGGGGCGGGTAATCGACAATCGAGACCCGAAAGGAATCTATGATCAGTGGGCATATCTCGGCCGGCGGGTCGGCTGATGGAAAGGTTAATTACACTTCCGGAGGGTTTTGTGGTATAGGTGAGATTCTTGGCTGACTTTAAGAAGAGAAATGCGGAGAGAAAAGGTGGCAAGAAGGAAGAGATCAAAAGCAAGAAGCTCATGGAAGAAAACCTCGATGATCTGAGGGGCCGGGGAGAAGAAGAGAAATAAATCGCTTTAAGGCAGACGACAGAGGGGGCGGGAGGGAGCAGGATATTCCTTTTCTCTGGATCTTCGCCGCCCCATCTCGCCACAGACATCTGAGAAAGGATTTATGAGGGCGTCACGCTCAAGGTCCGGGAGAGTTCCTTGAGCTTTTCGATGCTCTGCAGGGTTTTGGCCGATTCTTTCCGCTTTTCATCCTCAAAGTGCTTGATGATCTCGTCCAAGGATATGGTCAGCCTGTAGACCTTCATGGGCCGGCCCTTGCCGTCCTTCTTTATCTCCCTCTCCTCCACCCAGTTGTTGTTCCTCAGAGTGCGCATGGCAATGCTTACCTCCGGCTGTCGCAGATTGGAGCCTATTTCGATCTCCCGTGAGGTGGCTTCCTGCACATTGGCGAGATATGTGATCATGGCGGCCACATTTCTGGGAATGCTCAGTTCACGAAGCACCTCTACGAACTCCCTGTCGGCATCATCCAGAACTTTTACAGAGAATTGTCTCATAATGACCTCATTCTATTTTTAGTTATAAGAATACCCTATGATATAAATAGTTTATTTCGATAATCCTTATTTTTGTTCGGCTTAAGATTTCACCACATATATGCAGGTGCGTAAGGATGTTCTCAGTTCATGTCTATTCTATCATTCGAAATTCATAGATTCAATTGAATAGAGCTTATCCCGGCAATTCCTCCCCATACCCTCCAATATTCTAAAACAAGAAAAAATGCCTATTCCAATATAATTTTATCGAATCCCCGGGCATTAGCATCAGAAAATAGATATATCCCCGTTTCACTTCCTTGGCCCATGGAATTGAAGCTTGATCCCTGGGGTGCAGTTCATGTCGATGATTATTCCAGGCTCTTTGACGAGTTTGGCATATCCAGCTTTGCAGATATACTTCCGCGCCTGTCCCATCCCCATCCTTACATGAGAAGAAAGATCATCTTCGGCCATAGAAATTATGATTCCGTCCTCCATGCTATAGAGAGGCATGAGCCTTTCGCCGTGATGAGCGGCTTTATGCCCACCGGCAGAGCCCATTTCGGGCACATGATGGTCATGAACGAGATCATCTGGCACCAGCAGCAGGGCGGGGATGCCTTTGCGGCTGTGGCCGACATGGAGGCCCATGCCGTGCGGGGCATAAGTTGGGAGAGGTGCAGAAGCTATGGCATCGACGAATATCTGGTCAGCCTCATCGCCCTGGGCTTTGAGCCAGGTCCCAAAAGCCACATCTACTTCCAGTCGGAGGACTACCAGGTGAGAGATCTGGCCTTCGAGCTGGGTCGGGAGGCCAACTTCTCCGAGGTCAGCGCCATCTACGGCTTCTCGGGAGAGACCCATATCTCCCACATGGAGAGCGTCATGGTGCAGAGCGCAGACATCCTCCACCCTCAACTGGAGGAGTACGGCGGGCCAAAGCCTGTGGTCATACCTGTCGGCGCCGATCAGGACCCTCACATCAAGCTCACCCGCGACCTGGCCTATCGCATGAGGAAATTTTTGGTGGAGCCCAGGGAGGGCTACATCAGCATCCGTGGCAAGGCCGCCGGCCAGGAGCTGATGCAGAAGGCGGAGGATCTCTTGAAGGAGGAATATTTGGGAGAGGTGAAGAGATATGAAGAGCATATCGACCTCATCGATACTCAGAACCATGTCAGGATCAACGATCCTCTGCCCATATGGCGAAACCGGAATAATTTAATCGAATACCGCGATCAAATAGATTACGTCGACCAGCTCATGAGGAATCTGGAGACGGAGCAGGGGGGCTTCGGCTTTTTGCCGCCGGCCTCCATATATCACAGGTTCATGACCGGCCTTACCGGGGGCAAGATGTCCTCCTCCAAGCCGGAGAGCCACATCGCCCTCACCGAGGATCCCAAAGAGGCGGGAAAGAAGATCATGAGGGCCATCACCGGAGGCAGGCAGAGCCTGGCCGAGCAGAAGAAATTGGGCGGCGAGCCGGAGAAATGCTCCATCTACGAATTTTTGGTGTTTCACTTATCAGACGACGATAAGGAGCTTTTGGAGCTGGACGCCCAGTGCCGCTCCGGTCAGCGCATGTGCGGGACATGCAAAAAGGACGTGGCAGAGAGGATCGAGCGATTCCTGGTGGAGCACCAGCGGGCCAGGCTGGCCGCCAGGGAGAGGCTGCCGGAGTTTGGCATCATCGCCTGAGGCTCCTTTCTCATCTTTTCTGTGGAAAGATTGCCAGCGAAGACTGTGCTCATGAGGGGGCGGCAGAGGGCAAAGGTGCCGCAGAGGGCGGAGGGCGGATGGATCAGCCCCAAAATAATCTAAAATTGCTCCTTGCTTTTTTCCACTACATATATGGCTTCTATCCTCGTCTCCGGATAGTTGCCCGTTTCATCCTTCTCCATATATTTAACCATGTCCCAGACGTTTAAAAGAGCTGCGGCAACTGCGGTCAAAGCCTCCATCTCCACTCCCGTCCGGCCCAGGGATGTCACGCTGACCGTTGCCCGAACCAGCCCATCCTCCACCTGAAAATCAACATCCAGGCCGGTTATGGGTATGGGATGGCAGAGGGGGATGATGCGGGGCGTATCCTTTGCCGCCAGAATGGCGGCCAGCCTGGCTGTGGTCAGTACGTCGCCCTTCTTGATCCGCCCGGATCTTATGGCCAGGATGGTCTCCTCTTTTAGCAGAATGGAGCCGGCGGCAGTAGCCCTCCTCAAGACCGGCTGCTTTTCTGTGATGTCCACCATGCCCGATATTTTTTTGTCATCTATTGAGTCGTGCCCCGCCATTTTTTTAGCCATTTCTCACAGCCTCATGGCATCGGGAATCCTGTCGATCAGATCGGTGGCCACCATGCCGAAATCCCGTTCGCAGAAGGCCAGATCCCCCGCCCTGCCGTTGACAAAGGCGGCTGCTGCAGCCGCTCGAATGGCGCTGGCACGGGCATAAAATGCGGCGACAATCCCCGCCAGGACATCGCCGGTTCCCCCCACCGTCATCCCCGGATTTCCGGTGGCATTGGCCCGCAGCACCTCTCCGTCGGTTATCAGGTCGATCCTGCCTTTGAGGAGCACCACCAGCCCCTTCTGCCGGGCATACTCTTTGACCGGCCCGGCCCTCTCCCTGTATTCCCTATCGGCCAGGGAGATGCCGCTGATCCTCTGAAACTCGCCGGCATGAGGGGTGAGGATGCCCTGCAAAGGAAGCTCCGCCTGCAATGCGTCGGCATCAATCACCGTTTTTTTGCCCAGGCTTTTGCAGATGGCGATGATCTCCCGGAGAGCCGATGCCGTCTCCGGGTGCCTTCCCAGTCCCATGCCCATGACCACCACATCGTGGCCGGCTATCTGCTCTGTCAGGAACGGGACGTCGTCCGGGCAGAGATGCCCGAAAGACAGCTCCCGGACGATGAGATTGGGCGAAAAGGTGGAGATGGTCCTGGCGGCCGTGCCGGGCGCGGCCACGGTGACTATGTCCGCTCCTGCCCGCAGAGCCGCCAGGGCGGAAAGCGCCGGGGCCCCGGTATACGGACCGCCGCCTATCACCAGTATCCTTCCGCTGTCTCCCTTATGGCTGGCTGCCTTCCTTCGCCCCAGAAGCATCAGGTCGCCAACTCCTGTGAAGGTCTCAGCCGCCGGAGGAATTCCGATATCCGCCAGAACGACATCTTCGGACTGGCCCAATTTATGCCGGTGAAATGTCACAATCGCATCGGCTTTGACTGTTTTATTGCTGGACAGGCCGCTGGGGACGTCTGCAGACAGCACAGCCCTTCCCGAGCTGTTGATGGCGTCTATGGCATCGGCCTCCAGGCCGGTGATAATGCCTCGCACGCCCGTGCCGAAGATGGCGTCAATTATGAGGTCGCATTGTCCCAGGGACAGCTCGCAAGCGTCCCTTATCTCCCTCAGGTCGAAGTCGAGGTTTTTCAGAATATCCCAGTTTCTCCTGGCCTCCTCGGTGGCGATATCCCGCACCCTGCCCAGGAGGTAGACAGTTACAGACAGGCCGTGGCCCGATAGGTGGCGTGCGGCGACAAAGGCATCGCCTCCATTATTTCCCCGTCCGGCGACGATGGCGATTCGGCTGCCCCTGGTCATGGACCTGGCCTGCCGGGCCAGGGCCGCACCTGCATTTTCCATAAGCTGGAGTGGCAGCAGGCCGAAATATCTGCAATTAGAATCGAGAGCGGACATCTCTTCCGCCGAAATTGACCTCATGAGCGGAATAAGGTGTTTGATGAGATAAATCTGTTTTCGGTCGTCCTGGAGAATGGATCTTATTCATCGTTTTTTCCGCTAGTATCGTATATCTCCGGCAGGGCGAACTGAATGCTCCTGAAATCATTTAGCAATTTGGCCCCTTTAGCGGTGGTGGTATAGATTACGGACGTATTTTTGCGGCTCTCCAGCAGGCCGTTTTTTATGAGCAATTCTATATAGGGAATTACAGTTCGAAAATTGAGATTCGCATGGTACACTATCCTGGTTTTGCTGGCGCCGTTAAGGCAAATGTCTAAAACCTGGACGATTATGGCGTCTCTGCTTCGTTTCATGCGCAACACTTATTCTTTTGCAGCAGCCCTATTGGCTTTCAGGAAATCTGTTTATCTAAACAGAGGTGTTTATTTTAAGACTATTATTGCATATAAATCTGTCGAAATGTCGATTGCTTTCGATATTGGGTAAAATAATCAATTTCAGTTACCGATTCGCGATTCTAATTAGATCTTCCTGTCGCAGAAGGGCAGATCATCATCCGCTCTCTTTATGTTCATTTGTTTTTTATATTAATCTCTCTCTGTATAGATAAAGCCTACAATATATTTTATAAATTCTTTATTAATTTTGAATTTTTTCAGGTAGACCGTTCTATTTTTGTAGAAATTTTTGTATAAAAGTTAATATACATTCGGCAGCAATTTTCTCTATTAAAGTAATGTACTAATGGTGGGGAATCCTTTTAAGATCAAATGAGGAAAAGTACAT
>Ga0116171_10003068_pt1 | contig 15527 bp, 10 predicted proteins | sample AD_JPNHW2_MetaG_FD_89798 | JGI IMG/M metagenome (GOLD analysis project Ga0116171, IMG submission 89798) | Active sludge microbial communities of municipal wastewater-treating anaerobic digesters from Japan - AD_JPNHW2_MetaG | ecosystem: Engineered > Bioreactor > Anaerobic > Digestate | place...
ATTCAGCGGCGGCCGGCACTGCTCTATCGACTGGGAGCAAAACCAACAACGACATGGTCGGGCAGACTCCTGACGGCCGACCCCTGAAAAACCTCATGGAATACGCCCGCGAAGCTGGCAAAGCAACGGGAATCGCAGTAACCAGCATTCTGCCGCATGCGACTCCGGCCGCTTTTTCAGCCCATCACCAGGCGCGCTACCATTACGATATAATTTCTGAACAGCAGATTAACTCAGGTCTTGATGTAATGATCGGCGGGGGGCTATGCAACTATTACCCCAAATCGGTAACGGGAAGCCGGCGCAAAGACGATAAACACCTGCTCAACGAACTGCGCAAAAAAATGCCGGTTATTCTTAGTATTGAAACCTTACGAAAGATTAAAGCACCGCCGCAACTGGCAGCCATTCTGGCGATGGGTCATCTGCCCCCGGCCGGCAAGCGCAATTACTCGCTCGGCGAACTGACTGATAAAGCTGTCGAAGCTCTCAGCCGCGACCCTGAAGGTTTCGTACTCATGGTAGAAGGCTCGCAGATCGATCTGGCCGCCCACGATAAAGACATGCCGCGCATTATTTCAGAGGTCGCCGATTTTGATACTGCCATAAAAGCCGCCCTGGATTTTGCAGAAAAAGACGGAAACACGCTGGTTGTGGTGACCGCCGACCACGAAACCGGCGGCATCACCTTGCCGATGAACACCATTGAAAACGGCAAAATCAGCAAACCCACTTTTTCGAGCGACAACCATACGGCGGCTATGGTGCCAGTTTTTGCGTTCGGGCCAGGTGCCGAAAACTTTGCCGGCATTCAGAATATCGAAGCAGTTGGCAAAAAGCTGATCGAGCTGGTCAGGTAAGTATGCTTAAAGCAACAGGTCGGGCCGGTCAGGTTCAGGTTTCAACCATAATCACGCTTTTGCTGGCGTTGATTCTGATATTCATCGGCTTCAGCAACGGCGAACATCGCAGCTATTTTCAGAAAGCGGTCATGATATGCACTCAATGCATCGGCCTGGGCTAAAAATCAGATTCTGGTCGCAGATTGCGGCAACCATCAGCAGCAATGCCTATCTGATCGGTTTTAAAACCGGAAATATTTACACCGGGGTGTTGAAGCATGGCTGTGTTCCGACACTCAACTGCTACAGTTGCCCGGCAGCGCTTTTTGCCTGCCCGATCGGTGCCATGCAGGTCACGGTAGCCGGTGCCGGCGGGCTTGATCTGACAGCGTTGCCCACAATAGGGGCGCGTCTGACCGCAATTTCGACTTCGCTGCCACTTCTGGTTATTGGTTTTTTAGCCCTGATCGGCAGCATTGTGGGTCGAGCTGCATGTGGCTGGGCATGCCCATTCGGCTGGTTTCAGGAACTGCTGAACCGCATTCCGACGCCTAAATTCAACGGGCCAAAGGTTTTTAAATATCTCAAGTATGTGATTCTGATCGTTTTTGTTTTTTTGCTGCCAGCTTTCTGGCTCGATGAATACGACGGTGGTGAACCATCTTTCTGCAAATACATCTGCCCGGCCGGCACACTCGAAGGCGGGGTGCCTCTGGCCATACTGCAACCGTCGCTGCGCAGCCAGCTCGGGTGGCTGTTTACCTGGAAAGCCACTCTGCTTGGCATTATACTTCTGGCGGCAGTTTTTATCAGGCGGCCCTTCTGCCGCTGGGTCTGCCCGCTCGGTGCTTTTTATGGGCCATTCAACCGGGTCAGCCTCTTCAAGATTGAGTTTAACAAAGCTGGCTGTATTGAATGTGGCGCCTGTTCGCGTGCCTGCCCGGTCAGCCTTGACGTACCACGCGAAGTCGATTCGGCAGAATGTCTTCGCTGCCTTGAATGCCGCGATGTCTGCCCGAAAAGCCTGCTCAAAATCTCAACTAGAGCATCTTCAGCATGCCCTGAGCTGAAACAGCAATAATAATCGCCCTGTATCAGCGCATAACAAAGGTATCAAACCAGAGTTGCGCACCGGCGGGCATGTTAGCAGCGACCCGAACCTGCACAGCCTTAACCAGGCCTTCTTCTTCTTTTTGCAGCTCATATTTGCACGAATGCGAGGTTGCCTGCCATCGATCGGGCAGAGCCTCAAATTCAAACTGGGCCAGACGGCGGGCCAGGGGCTTGCCTGCAGCGTCGAGCAGCTCAACTACTACCATTCCCTTCTGCTGGCGATCACCCATAAAAAACAATGACCAGGCCAGCGGCTGACCGGCTTTTAATGCATCAACCGGCACTGGCGCAAAAGCAAACCCTGATTCGCCTTCCTGGGTCGCCTTAAATTTAAGAGAAGCGTAGCCTGTATTAAATTTGTCATAATCGATGCTGACAAGTTCTGGAGCCCCGACCACCCCTGTCGGAACGCCGTTACCTTCGTTTCGTTCAAAATCACCGCCAGGCAGAAGATTGGCAGCAACCGGTGTTGCCGCGAAGGGGCGCAGACTGAGGTCGTCGAACAGAACGCTTCCTTGAGAGAATGGCCCGGTCTGCAGCAAGATGCGCATAAAGGCGTTGTTGGCTGCAAAAATCTTCTTTTCTTTGCTGTTCACCAGCCGGGCATCTATTTTCTGCCATTCGCCACCCAGAACCGCCATCGGCCTGATCGCCCAGATACGGTTGCGAAGACGTTTGCCGGCGTCATAAAGTTCGATACCGATCGCCGCATTTTGAGTGCCGTTCTCTGAGCGAGCCTCGATCGAAAAGGCCAGGTCAGATGCTTCGTTAATCGCGATAAAATCAGATAAGACACGGGTGGCTGAATTGCGTTCTTCAGGCCACATCTGCAGAGCTTTGCGGCCAGAAGCGGCTGTCTGTTGCGAGAGACCGGCCTTGCCTTCTGCAATCTGCCAACCCGGAAGCAGGCCCGCCGAAGTCGAAGCCGCTTCAAAGCTGTAATTGTTGATCAGGTTGGTCTGTTCGATGGTCATAATCTGCCGGGTATTAGCAAATACAGCGCCCGGAGCAACATTCATCTTGCTCAGATTATTACGGGCATTCTGAATACGCTGACTGGAAGGCGGATGAGAACTGAGATACTGCTCAAGACCCTTGGAGTCACCATACCTTTTCAGAAACTTTTCCCAGAGGGTTACCTGGGCGGCCGGGTTATAGCCGGCGCGGGCAATTCGCATCTGACCGATATCGTCAGCTTCGTCTTCCTGTTCGCGTGAAAATTTCATCAGAGTGATATAGCTGAGCAGGGCTCCCCAGGTTTCACGGTCCTGCCTGTTTTTGACGGCTTTATTCAAAACGGCGACCATAAGGGTTGAAGCCCGAAAATTTCGCAGCGAATGCCGGCGTTCGGCATGACCGAGTTCGTGGCTTATTACAGCGGCGAGTTCATCGTCTGATTCTACCATGTCGAGCATTCCTGAATGAACGTAGACGTGCCCGCCGGGAATAACAAAGGCATTGGCGGTGCTATCCTGGATAACCCGAACGTCATACTTCATGCCCCGGTCTTTAAAATGCGGCAACAGACGATTGAAAATGCCTTTGACATATTCGGTTACTTTTTTGTCTTTGACTGGCTTCTGCGTCAGCCCCATCCATAATTGCAGTTCCTTGCCAAATCTTTTTTCGGCGCCGACATCACCGACCAGCCAAAGACTCATGTTTACTTCCTGGTAGGTCTGATAAACCCCCAGTAACTGCTCAAGAACGTTTTTGGCCGAAACTCTGGCGCTGCCCAAAAGCGATATCAGAACAATAACAATTGCATATCTGCATTTAATCATCTTTGCTGCTCCGAAAATTCGATGTTTAATACCCTCTCATTATCACCGAAAAGAGGCTGAATTGTCAAAAGCCGAATTGACGCGACTTCTGCATCTGAAAAAAAATTACTGACTGATTCGCCAGAAAGCCGACGGGCAATGCTGGCAAATTTGCCGACGGGCAAGTATAATAAAAAACCGAGTTTGCAATAATACTGTTTTCACAAGGAAAAGGAGGGCGAGATGCTCAAAAAGCTCACCCAGTTCTATCACCCGAAAACCATAGAAGAAGCCTGTCTGTTTCTGGGCAACAAAGAACAGAAGACTGCCATCATCGCCGGTGGCACTTCAGAAGCTCTGCGTCAGGACAACAGCATCGAAGCACTGGTCGATATTTCTCAGGTCAAAGAACTGGCTTATATCAACAAAGACACAGCCTTTTTTCGAATTGGCGCCGGCACACCGGTTCAGGACATCTACAAATCAGCTGCCCTTACGGGCCCAAGTGGCAACCTGCTCAAAACTGCCGCCGGAAAAATTGGTTCAACCCTGCTGCGCAACTCAATTACCGCCGGTGGCAACCTTGCCGCCATTTTTCCATGGTCAGATATGCCGCTAGTTTATATGGCTCTTGATGCCGAGATCGTCTGTCGCAAAGGCAAGCCGAAACGCACAGTGCCAGTGCAGACTATTATCGATCAGAAGGCCCCCCAGTTTCTTGATAAAGCTGAAATTATCGCCGAAATCGCCATACCCTGTTACGGCAAAGGCACCGGCACTTCTTTTGCCAAGCTGGTTAAAACTGCCAACGATTATTCAATGGCCACCGTTGCCACCAGGCTTTCAATTAAAAACGGCCTGATCGAGCAGGTTCGCATCGCAATAAATGCGATCACCGCTTCGCCGGTTCGCTGCCTCGAAGCCGAAAAGATGCTCACCGGCCAGAAACCTGGCGCCGAACTGCTGGCAGCCGCTGCGAAAAAAGCCGCCGACTCTCTCACCATCCGCAAAGATTTCAGGGCCAGTCGCGAGTATCGCAAGGAAGTCTGTGAAGTCATGATTCGCAGGGCTCTCGGCGAAGCTCTCGAAAAAGCCGGCAAGTAAGGAGAACATCAGTGAAACTTAATACGAAAATTAATGGCAAAGCCTTTTGCCTCGAAATCCAACCCAATGCCACACTCATGGATGTCCTTCGCCAGGCAGGCATGAAAAGCGTAAAGTTTGGCTGTGGTGAAGGCAGTTGCGGCTCATGCGCCGTCATGATTGACGGTCGCCCCCGCAATTCATGCATCACTCTGGCCGGCTGCGCTGAAGGCGCCGAAATCCTGACCGTTGAAGGCATGGGAAACCCCGAGAATCCGCATGTTTTGCAAAAAGCCTTTGTAGACACTGGTTCGACCCAGTGCGGTTACTGCAACCCGGGTTCGCTGATCGCGGCCAAAGCATTGCTCGACAAAAACCCGAATCCGACTGCCGAAGACGTAAAAGACGCTCTTGACGGCAATCTGTGCCGCTGCACTGGCTATGTCAAGAGAATTGACGCAGTTCTTCAGGCTGCTGCCGAATCCAAAAAGACTACCAAGAGCACCCGAGGTAAAAAATAATGGCAAAGACCGCAAAAAAAGAAACCCCAAAAAAAGCCGCGCCGGCCGCCAAGGTAGCCGCTGTGTCTCCGATTCCCGAATCTCCACTCTTTTTTGAAAAACCCGAAAAATTCAATCAGGTCAATCACAGTCTGACCAAAATTGATTCAATGGGTCTGGTCTGCGGCCAGCAAAAGTATGTTGCCGATATCGACCTGCCCAATCTTCTGCACATCAAGGTTCTGGGCAGCCCCCACGCTCACGCCGTTATCAAAAGCATCGACGTTGAAGACGCCAGAAAGATGCCAGGCGTTGTTGCAGTTTTCACCTACAAAGACGTTCCGAGAATACCGCGAACCACCGCCGGGCAGGGTTTTCCTGAACCCTCCCCCTATGACACCTATCTGCTCGACAGCAAAGTTCGTTTTGTGGGCGACCGTGTGGCGATAGTTGCCGCCGAAACCCCTGAAGCAGCCAGCGAAGCCTGCACAAAAATCAAAGTTCAGTATCAGGTTCTCAAGGCAGTTCTCGACCCCGAAAAAGCCCGTGATAAAGATGCCCCCATCATTCACGACGAAAAAGATTGCCGCGTTCCCATACCTATTTTCTACGATCCGAAACATAACCACTGCTCGCACGTCGAAACGGCGGTCGGTGATGTTAAGAAGGGTTTCAAGCAGGCTGACGTAGTACTCGAAAAAACCTACTACCCCCATTACGCGCAGCATTGCCCGATTGAACCACACATCTGCATCGGTTACCTCGACGAGAATGATCGTCTGGTGCTGCGAACTTCGACCCAGGTTCCATTTCATGCCCGCCGCATCACCGCTCAGACCCTCGGAATCCCGGTCAAAAAAATCAGAGTAATCAAACCCCGCATCGGCGGCGGTTTCGGCACGAAGCAGGAAGTTTTGCTCGAAGACGTTTGCGGCCTGGTGGCTCTCAAAACCAGAAGACCATGCGTCTGGGCGTTGACCCGCGCCGAAGAATTCATGGCAGCACGCACCCGCCACCCGATGGTCGTCACCATTCAGAGCGGCGTCAAAAAAAATGGCACGATTACCGCCATTTCAATGCGCATCATCAGCAACACCGGTGCTTACGGTTCCCATGGCCTGACGGTTCTCAGCAACTGCGGCTCGAAAGTTCTGCCTCTCTACCGCGCTGACAACATTGAATTCATCGGCGACACAGTTTATACCAACCTGCCGGTCGGCGGAGCCTATCGCGGCTACGGCGCTACCCAGGCTGCCTTTGCCATGGAATGCCAGATGGATGAGATGGCCGAAGCAATCGGCATGGACCCGATCAAGTTCCGTCAGATGAACCACATCAAGGAAGGTGAGTCTTCACCGATCTTCAAAGCCCTCGGCGAAGGTCGCGAAGGCGTCGATATGGCCATTGGTTCTTGCGGGCTGAGCAAATGCATAACCGAAGGCATGAAGCACATCGACTGGGCAAAAAAATACGGCAAACCTGGTAACGGCACCAAACGACGCGGTCTTGGCATGTGCTGCCTTATGCAGGGCAGTTCGATTCCCGAGATTGATATGGGCGCGGTCTTCATTAAAATGAACGAAGACGGTTCATTCAATATGCTGCTGGGCGCCACCGACCTCGGAACTGGCTCTGACACTGTCTTAGGCCAGATCGCAGCCGAAACCATTGGCTGCAAACTGACCGACATGCTGGTTTACAGCTCAGACACCGATATGACCCCATTCGACGTTGGCGCTTACGCCTCTTCAACCACTTATCTGACCGGTGGTGCAGTAATTAACTGTGCTAAAAAGGTTCGAGAACAGATTGTTGCGGTTGCTGCCAGCATAATGGGCGAAAAATCCGAAGATATAAGCATCGATGACGGCATCTGCTACGGAAAAGGGCGCAAGAACAAGGTTACTTTCGGCCAGGTCTGCAATTATGCAATGTATGAACACAAGCAGTTTCAGATTGGTGCCATCGGCAGTCATATCAGTCATGCATCGCCACCGCCTTTCTCGGCGCACTTTGCTGAAGTCGAAGTTGACACCGAGACCGGTGAAGTCAAATTGCTCAAATACGTAGCCGGCGTCGACTGTGGCACCGCTATCAACCCGCAGCTTGCTGACGGCCAGACTCAAGGCGCCTGCATGAACGGTATCAGTTTCGCCCTCACCGAAGAGTACATCTTCGATGAAAACGGCCGTATGCTGAACCCGAATTTTGGCAACTACAAGATCTGGAGCACCAAAGACATGCCTGAACTCGTCACTTTCCTGGTGCCGACCTATGAAAAGACCGGCCCCTACGGTGCGAAGAGCGTCAGCGAAATCAGCATCAACGGCGCACTGCCAGCCATCGGCAATGCCATCAAGAACGCAGTCGGCATCAGGCTCACCCGGCCTCCTTATACCGCTGAAAAAGTTCTGACTGCAATGAAAGAACTCAATAAATCTGCCAAGGTCACCGGCAAAGCCGCCCCGAAGGCAGCCAGCGCTGCAAAAGCCGTTAAAGCCAAGGCCGAAAAGCCAGCCGTCAAAGCGGCTAAGGCCCCCGCCAAAAGCGCAGCACCCGTAAAGAAGGCAAAAAAGTAGCTCCCCGGAGCAATAAAACCCCAGAATCAATACAATATTCAGCCCGGCCGTCATGGCCGGGCTGATTTTATCTTCCAGAGAGTGGCGACGCTCACAACAACGACTGCCGGCAATCAGGTAACTCGACTGGCAGACTGTGCCGCTTGCGAATCTTGCGCCGGTTGTGCAGTATAAAATAATGTATTTGCCTTTTGGAAAACCCAGTTAGCCATAGACTCTTGTGATTCTTTGCATTAGAATGGTCGAAAATCGAGATTCAGGAGAATGCTGATGCCCTCGAGAAATCAAGTGGGTTCGACAATCAAAAGAGCTTTGCTGGCCGCTGCGATCAGTGCATTTCTCTGTGTTCCGATCGTTTCAGAAGCACGTCTTCTGGCAGGCAGTGTCACTGAGCGCAAGCAGAATCGCAAAATCAACACGATGCTTAAATCTGCCCGGAAAAACGTGGACTCTGGCAAGATTCAGACCGCTCTTGAAGCCTACTGGAAAATTCTCGAACTCGACCCGAATGAAACTTTCGCCTACCTCGAACTCGGCGAAGTGTACGTTAATTTGAGCATTTTCGACCGGGCCATTGAGTTGCTTGAACCCGGCCTGACAATGGCAGAGCGCGAAATGGATGCCGACACGGTCTGCTATTATTACTGTATTCTTACCAACGCGCATATTGGGCTAAACCAGATCGGCCTGGCAAACAAATCTTTGTTGAAGGCAGCAGAAGCTTCACCTGCCAACCCGATGCCACGCAAAGTCATGGGTGACATCTATCTGGCAAATGACCGCATCGCTGACGCCATGAAGGCCTATCGCAAAGCCGTCGAACTCGACCCCGCCTACCAGCCGGCCGCCGAAAAACTTGGTGAACTGGTTGCAAAATATGGTGACCAGCCCCCGGCAAAAACCCGCGACAAAAAAGTCATTCAGGCCAAAGCCGAAAAACTGCCCACAGCAAAAGTATCAGCCGGGGCAACTGTTGCCACCCGGCCCACAGTCACACCCGCTTCATCAGCGTTAAAAAAAGTTCCAGCCGCTGACCCGACACCAGAAACACCCACGCGCCCTGCCACTAAAGAACCAGTATCCAAACCCCCCGTGGTTGCATCGGTTGCCAGCACTGTATCACCGCTCCTGCCGGCATCAGCAACCATAAATGCGCCGGCTGGCGAGACTGCCCCGCCACGCCCCATGCCCGAAGTGTCGCCCGTCAAGCCCCCAGCCACCCAGACAGCCGTAGCAGATCCCGGTTCCAGACCGATGCCCGTCGCAGTGGCTAACCCAACGGTTGGCTCAACTGCTGCCGCACTTGCTGGTTCAGTATCTCAGGCCTCCAACGCATCAGCATCAGCCAGTATCACCGCCGATGCCGCCGAAGTCGAAAACCAGCTTGACAAGCTGTTAGCAGGCACGCCCGAAGAAAAAAGTGCCGCTACAAGCTTTTTTGTGAGGCTCGAAGAAAAAGGGCTGACCGAGATCGAAGAGTTGCTTTATGACCCTGACCCAGAAGTCAGGGTTCTGGCAGTGCGAACTCTCATCGAATTCAAGGCCTTCGGCCAGCGGGTCAAGACCATGCTTCAAGATGCCAGTGAAGACCCTGATCCTCTGGTGATCGAAGAAATCAACAGCGCCCTGCAGAAGCTTTAATCTGCAAGGCGCGGTAATGCGCTTCGAACGCAAAAAAATCGCCCCGCGGGTTAGCGCGGGGCGATTTTTTTAACAGTTACTCAGCAATCAGTCACCAGCCGGAATAACAGCTGAATCAAGATTGAGGGCTTCGGGTTCTTCGACGCTATAGGGGTGGAAAACGCCGTTGTATAGTTCTGAATTATCAGATTCAGAGAGGCCCATGTTCATCTGCACATCGTCTTTGATCTTTTCGAAAGCCAGAATGATTTCTTTGTAGCCTTCGAGTTCGGTGTTCAGGTCGCTCAGAAGGTTTTTCGGATGATAGCCATCTTTGCTGAAGAAGATGAACTTTTTGCGGGTATCAGAATTTGAATCATCGGCGACTTCAGTGAAGTCTTCGACTTCGTTCATATAGAGATTGGTGAATTTTTCGAGTTCTTCATAGGCCGGGTACAGGTCTGAGAGCCAGTCAAAGAAGGTTTTGCCCTTCACGTCAAGGAAAGTGCCTTCTTTAAGAAACTTGGCAATATCATAGTTGGTGAATTCTTTGCTGAAGTCATCCATGGCGGCACGTTTTTCGTCGCCAAGTTCGCGCATCATCACGGCAGTGTCGAGGTTTTTCTTGATGGTGGCTACCATGAGAACCACTTCGGCGGCTTTCTGGCTAACCGAGATCGGGTCATAGGTCAGAGCTTTTTCGATGTCGGTGAGATAGATCTTGATGATATTTCGCGGGGTTTCTTTGCCATTAGCCTTGTTCCAGCGCCAGCCGAAAGCTTTCTGGCAATCTTTCATCAGGTCTTTGTGCTCACGTTCAGGGTCAATGTTATAGCATTCAACGAGGCGACCCAGAGCCTTGCGCATTTTCTGGGAGTATTTGAGGTGCTCGTTGCGGATGAAATCAACCATTTTGTCGCTGTCTTTGATACCGGCCTTGACCTGTTCGCGGGCAGCCTTGATCTGTTCTTTGAAGAACATCATTTCTTTGACGCCAATCTGGAAGGCATCACTATTGAAGGCCTGGATAAGAAGGTCTTCGTTCCAGGCACCGGTGTCGATGCCGACCAGCGGGATGTAATTGAAGGGAGACTGCTCTATGCGCAGACCAACTACGTCAAAGATGCCACCATGATATTTGTTGGCGGTGATCCAGTTCTGATATTTTTTGATCAGAACGTAGTCAGGGTTAAAGAACACTTTGAGAATATTGTATTCATCGATAGTCTTCTTGTAATCACGTGACTGAATCTTGTCGCCTGCCCAGCTGACATAGGTCATCGGGTTGATTGCATGACCAACTTTGCCCCAGAAACCGCGGTTTTTGGCCTTTTCAGATTCCACTTCGGTCGGTTTCCATGACATGTAGTCGGCTTTCATGGTCCAGAGTTCCTGTAGGCGTTCCATGCCGAAGTCGGGCAGTGAGAAGCCCTTGCGGCTGTAATAGCTCATCAGCACGCCCTGTTTTTCGAGTTCGGCATAAACACGCAGATTCTTTTCGTGAATTGCTTTCTGTTCTTCGTCTGAAGGGGCCTGACTCTTCACGAAATCGCCGTAGTGGTTCTCGGTAACAAGCAGAGCTGCAGCCTTTTCTTCGGCTTTCAGCTGCCCGCGGTTATCGTAGAAAGACTTAAATTCAGGGTCGTTTTCGTAGAGATACCAGTATGAATTCTTGTAGGCGGCTTTCCAGCGCTTGTTGTATTTGCCGAGCTGGTCACCAAGGGTCGTAACCAGAGCCCACACAAGCGCAATGGCACCGATAACCTGCCCGACCACCGGAATACAGAACATGGCGATCAGGGTTGCGGTACCAAGCGCGAGGCCGACATAGTTTTTAACGAGTGAATAAGAGTTGTAGCGACCGCCCTGGCGGTCTTCGGACTTGATGATGCCATAAGAATCAAGGGCAATACCGACAACACACAGGCCGATGCCAACGGTGTGGCCCCAACCCTTGGCGTCGCCAATGACCGTAGCGCCTTTATTGGTGCTGATACCGGCTTTTTTAGCAACTTTGCGATAGGTTTCGACATTTTCGAGACCGGTTTTGCGGGCTACCCAACGCCAGTATGAATAAAAACCTTCGCCCGGGCCGGCTTTGTAGCCGCATGGAGGTGCCATGTGACTGAGGAAAGTGCCAACATTCTTGGCGCTGAAAGTTTTCTGGGCTTTGGATGCGAGGTCGCCCATCTTCTGGAAACCGCTCATCAGATTCGCTTTGCGCTGAATGAAGCCAACGCCTTTTTTGTAAAGGCGCGTATTTCCGATGGCGTCACCAGTGAATTTGGCGGCGGTTGAAACCTTCTGCATGGCCCATTTGGCACCACGGGCCACACCCGAGTTAGCAACTGCCTGGGTAGCGGTTTCCATGCCGGCAAGAACTTTGAGAGCCGGCTGCGAGTGAACCAGAAACGAAAATGCCATGGTCGCTTTTGAAGCAGCCATACAAACGGCTTTAAAATAGTATGGGGTATTGGTGAAATGAGGCGACATGTCGCTGAGCGTGCTGTAGAAACTGAACACGTCAGTACAACCGTCGTCCATCATGGCGTAGGCACCAGAAATACTGGTCATCCATTCGCCCCAGGCGATGGCCTCAGCCTCTTCTTTGGTGCGACCACGCAACGAGAGCATGTATTCTAGATAATCAGCGGGCGCGACAATTTCGTTGATATCTTCGATGCCCTCAATGCCTTCAGTATTCAGAATCGGCTGCGGAACATCATCGTTAGCAAAAGCCACATTGATGACGAACGGCTCAAATGCCAGCCAGAAAGCCAGAAAGAATATCAGCAAATTATAACGACCACGAATCTTCATAATGCCCTCCCATTGACGACATACATCACAAGTGTACAGCTACAATAATACCTCAATTGTAACAGATAAGTTTTGCAAACCGTAACCCTATTCTGACGATTCACCGGTCAGCATGTTTTCCTGGCAGGCAACCACGTATGTACAGGCCAGATCGCCAGTAACGTTGTTCATGGTTTCAAACATGTCAAGAATCGGGTTGATGCCGAGAGCAAAGGCAACCACCTGCGAAACCTGCATTTCATTGAGGCCCATGCTGTTAAGAATAATAAACAGCAGCATCAGGCTGCCACCCGGAATACCACCGGCACCAACCGCAGCCAGAACCGTGGTGAACACCAGAACAACCAGGTCACCAAAACCCAGCTGAATGCCGAAAATATTGGCAGCCAGAATAGCAAACATTGGCAGGTGAATACAGACGCCATCCATGTTCACGGTCGAGCCGAGCGGCAGTGAGAAATCGGCGAGTTCGCGCCTGATCTGCAAAGCGTCAGCGGCCTTGAGAGTTACCGGCAGAGTCGCACCAGAACTTCGGGTGACAAAGGCGGTTATCATTGCTTCCTGGGCATATTTAAAAAAGCGCAACGGACTCGAATTGGTCAGAAGTTTGATCATCAGTGAGTAAACAATCAAGATCATCATTATGATCCCGCAGATGACGCCAAGACCGATGTTAAGATACGGGCCAGCCAGCTCAGGGCCGTGTTGTGTAAAGTTGACAATCGTCAACGCCAGAATGCCAATCGGTGCGTAGTCCATGATCCAGTCAACCATGACAAATAAAATGCGATTTATGGCCGAAGCGGTTGCCGGCATGGCAGTCAGGGCATCGGTATCGGCATCTCTTTTGCCTTCATCGGCGGCATCGAGCAGCACCCGCAGAGCCAGACCGGCCAGAATCGCAAAGACGATCACCGCCAGGAAGTTTCCCTCGGCAAGGGCTTTAAAGGGATTCTCGAACATGCTCATAAAAACAGCGGTCAAAGAAGTGGCTCCGGCAGCGGAAACTGCTGGAATACCTGCGGCCGCTGCCTCACCCGTTGAAAGTTGCATGCCATCGCGCCCGGGGTTGATGCCGAGGGCAAATAAAGTGCCAATTAACGCCGCGAAGAAAGATGTGGCCATATAGAGAACAATGACCCGCAGGCCGATGCGCCCGAATTTTTTTAACGGCAAGCTGGCGGCACCCTGAAAAAGAGAGAAGAAAATCAGCGGCACAACGATCATCTTAAGCATTTTAACAAGAACCAGGCCGAACGGTGACAACCAGGCGTCGAGGCTCCCCTTGAGGGCAACACCGTAATTTGCTTCGGCATACCAGCAAACAATGCCGGTTAGAGCGCCAATTATGAATGCGCCGAGCATGCGATAAAGAATCGGAACAGCACGATACCTGGCAATAATACCCATCAATTCACCTCGTTATCCGGCAGTTTTTCTATTTATACCACGGCCACTTCGCGCTGCCAACAAGCCCATAAAACAAACGTCGGGGTTCAACATGTTGAACCCCGACGAGTCAGAAACCAGTGGAAAAAAATTACAGAACCGTCAGATACCACCCACATCGGTCGAGAGATAGGGCAGGCCTTTGATGATTTTCCAGGTGCCGCTTTCGTTTTTCCAGGTGAGGGTCGGGCTGGGGTCAAGGGTGGTTTTGAGTGATTCGAAACCGCCGGCGGCGCCTTCTTTGCGAACAACATAAATCGACATGGCGGTAGTCACGGCGATGGTGCCATCTTCGTTGACCTTATGAGCAGTCGGAACAAAGCTGTATTCATTGATGGTATAGCGCTTCACCCGGCTGAGGGTGGTTGTTTCAAGGTCAGTTCGGGCTGCCGAACCTGCGGCATTGACAAAATCGGCCGAAATTTCTGCCATAAATGAAGAAACGCGCTGTTCGGCAGTCTGAGAGCTTTCTTTTAAGACTGTATCGAGCTTTTTATAAGAAGCGGCGACTGTCGGATAATTTTCTTCTAGTTTCAGGTCGAAGTTGGGGTCAGGAGGTGGCGCAACCGGGTTACCGCCACCACCACCGCCACCGCAGCCCAACAGGGCAAGAGAGATGCAAAATAGAGTGACAAGGCAGGCAAATTGCAGTTTCATGCTTTAACTCCAACAACAGAATGAGAATCATTTTCGTTGAGGATTATACACGAATCGGTACACTTTGCCAAACATGTTCACTTGCCCATTGGGGCAAACCCGACCGGCAGGCAGAATTGATCAGTTGAATTTTATATCTCGCAGGTCGCCGAGGCCGCTGAAAACGGCTTCCCAGGTGGTGCCGACCCGCAGTTTCATGAACTGCTCAAGAGTCAATGGCTTGTTATGGAGTTCTTTAATTTCGACTTCGCTTGAATTATCGAGTCTTTTCGCCTTGACGCTGTAGTTTTCGGTTCGTGATTTTTCTGACAGGTCGCCAACTTTTGGCGGCACATTGTTAGCGACACCGGAATCAGGCCAGCGAGGCTCGTCGGTGGCACCCTGGAGTTGGACAGGAGCAAAGGCAACCCAGCGTTCGATGTCGTAGGTCACCTCTTCGTCATAAACAGGCTCTTTGCGGAATTTTTGACGCCTGACGCGGCGGGTGCGCTCTTCTTCTTTGTATTCTGGCACCATCTTGTATTTGATTTTAAAGCGCCCGTTGCCCAGATCGACTTTGCCGTCTTCGACCTGTTTTTCGCCGACTTTAACCTTTTGGGTGTAGGTTTCATCGACTTCTTCAAAACCATCGGGGATTTCTTTGTGTGAACGAACCTTGCGTTCGCTGCCTAATTTTCTGGCTTCGGCCGGAACTTCTTTAACCCAGGCCTGTTCGCGAACCGTCTTATATTCGTTGCGTTCAATAATGCGAACCCAGCTGTTTGCGGTTATCTCGATTTTCACTGCCTTTTCGTAGCAACTGAAAGCAGTAAGGATCATGAAAAGCAGAATAAAAACGCCACAGCCGGCCTTCAGCCAGAGAGGTGCCGGCGGCGGCGGTTGCGCCGGCCCGGATGGTTCATGGCCGTTTGCTTTGGCGCTCTTTTTTTCTGAGCCGGGGGGGATTTCTTTTACGGCACGGTTTTTGCCGGCCGAGCGGTCAGAACCGCAACCAGTGCATTTTTTTGCAGCAGCTGGGCTCATATTGCTGCAGAAGGGGCATATCCAGTCTGGGCCAGACATGGCCTCGGCCAGTTCGGCCTCGTCGGTTATCGCTTTAGC
>Ga0116171_10003070_pt1 | contig 15523 bp, 9 predicted proteins | sample AD_JPNHW2_MetaG_FD_89798 | JGI IMG/M metagenome (GOLD analysis project Ga0116171, IMG submission 89798) | Active sludge microbial communities of municipal wastewater-treating anaerobic digesters from Japan - AD_JPNHW2_MetaG | ecosystem: Engineered > Bioreactor > Anaerobic > Digestate | place...
ATGCAAGTTCTGCGGTGCGGTTCCATTTATCGCCGGCCCTCACCATAAAGAGGATTGCCTGCGCAGGATCACGAAGTGACGCATTTGTCATCCCCTCCGCATTTTTATCGCCAGGTAAATGACGGCAATGCCTCCCGCAATTCCCAGGAATGCGGCCAAATACACCAGGGAGATTATGCCCAGCATCGGATGGCCAAGGATCAGGACTCCGAGGATGATATTTATGGCCCCGATGATAGCGGCACTCCATCCCTCTTTCATCGCCCAGATGAGGCGGATGAAGCCGAAGCAGATCACCAGGATTGCTGCCGTGATCACGACCATCTCAGGAATCAGCACAGCGCTCAGGAACGGATGGCCTATGACCGCAAGACCAGCCAGTATGCCCAGCAGACCGCTGGCTCCTCGCCAGATCCAGTTGGTCCTATCCATGAAAATGGTGACTGTGGTGGTGATGCCGACGAAAAGCCAGTACCAGCCCAGCAATGAAACCAGGACAATGGTAGTCGCAATTGGAGAAGCTATCAAATAGATGCCGATTATCAGTGAGGCCAGCCCCTCCAGCAGCATCAGCCACCAGGGAACTGTTGCCCCACCAGCCATTACGCGCGTTTCCATTTTTTTCCACCCTCTTTTGCAGCGAATGATCAAACGATTACGATTTCGATTAAGATTTCGATCAAGATTCTGATTTCATTTAGCCGGCGGAGCCGGAGGCGCAGGCGGCATCATCTCCGATGGCGAAAGAGCGAAGGCGTCCTCCATGATCTTGCCCCAGACATAGCGGAATATCAGCTTTCCAGTGGCTATCACCGGCGTGGCCAGGAGGGCGCCCAAAATGCCGAAGGCTCCCGTGGCGACGATGACTCCTATCAATACTATCAAAGGCGGCAGGTCCACGGCACCTCCCATGATCTTGGGCACCAGGAGTTGGTTTTCCACCATCTGGACTGCCGTGTAAAAGGCTATTATTATCACCGCAAAGACCAGGTGGCTGACAGACAGGTGGGTCGATCCGAAGAGAAGGGCCACCAGTACCGCAGGAACGGCCGCCAAAATAGGGCCGACATTGGGGATCAGCTCCATGAACCCGGCAATCACTCCCAGGAAGAACGCCTGAGGCAGACCCAGGATGAAGCCCCCAATCCAGGTGATCACTCCCACTATGAGCATGAGATGGATCTGGCCGCGCAGAAAGCCGGTCCAGGTCCTGTGGATATTGTTGAAGAGAAGGGACAGCTCCGGACCGTGGCCCGGAGGTATCAGATCGGCGAACCAGTTCTTCATCTCGCCTGCGGAGAGCGTCATCTGTAGCGACATAAGCAGAGTGAACAGCACCGAAGCCAGGCCTGAGAATGTCGGCCCCAGATATCCGGCGAGAGCGCCCAGCGCCTTTCCCACCCGGCTGCTCAGGTCGGCTACCGACATATGCACCGCCGGGGCAGGCACAACAGCTCCGGATGTGGCAGCATTGAGGGCCTTGGTAATGGTATCAAGCGCCGGATTGAAGGCCGAGGCCAGAAACCTGTGGTCCTGCAGGGAGACGGAGATGGAATTGATGGCCAGGATGAGCTTTTCCACAATTATGTTGGGATCGATCTTCATAGCGAAGTTTATGGCATCCACCAGCGGCTGAATAAGCAGCAGGGGGATGATGAGCAGCGCTGCCACCACAAACAGATATGTGATTACAATGACGAAGGATCTATTCAGCCGCAGACGCCCGGAGAAGAACCGGATAACCGGATCGACCAGCAGGGCCAGGAGGGCGGCACATATCACCAGAGAGAGGGAAGACCTCCCGGAGTATACAATCAGCAGTGCAGCAAGCACGAGGAACACGCCCATAATATAGCGGGTGGGCTCGCTCCACCGGCTACCGGCATTGGCTACCTCGCTTCCTGCCTTATCCTCGTGCAGCCTGTCGCCGGCAGGAAGATCTTTTCCCGGATAATTATTTTTTATTTCGCTCATTGTGACTCTCCATTCATAGCAGCTTATATGCCGACTTGATCGGCTTCTGAGATTTCGTTTAATTTCTTTGCATAGAGACGGCAATATAATCGCCGATCGGCATAAAGAAGCCGTCTGAGATCTCTGATTTAGATCGACGGCCAAAATTCATAAGCGATATTCTCTCTCAAGGGCATTAAGCTTTTCTATTTGATGCTCTATCAGTGCAGCCCCGCATATATTTCGCTGATTTGTTCTTTTTTTAGTCGGGGACTGATAGGGACTGGCTGACTTGCTGGGCATGCTGACTTGCTGGGACTTGCCGGCCTGTAGTTCTGGAATTATCGGGACTGATCTGGACGGGTCCGAACTGAATCAGCCGCAAATTTGAAATATAATCATTAAAGATTCTTATTAAAAAACGGCGATGTTTATGAGATTCAGGACATTTTTGATCTCAATTGTGATAGTATCCATATGCATACTATTAGCGGCAATGGCAGTCGATGAGAATAAACAGACATCTGGACTTGATGCGGCAGATCCCCTGCCATCCTGGAATGAAGGATCGACAAAGGATGCGATCATGGGTTTTGTGACAAATACAACCAACAAGAGCCATCCGGACTATGTGCGGCCGGAGGAGAGAATAGCCACATTCGACAACGACGGCACTCTCTGGTGCGAGTATCCGGATTACGTCCAGTCTCTCTTCATGTTCGATCGGGTCAAGGATATGACAGCAGAGCATCCGGAGTGGAATGACACGGAGCCTTTCCGGTCCATCATCACCGGCGAAAGGGCCTCCTCCGCCAACTTCACCATCAATGAATCATTGCAGATCTACATCGCCACCAGTGTCAATCTCACGGCAGACGAGTACATGAGCCTCGCCGGCGAATGGCTCAATGCCACGCAGCATCCCAGATTTGGGCAGCCCTACACCAAATGCGTCTACAAACCCATGCTGGAATTGCTCAATTATCTGCAATCCCGGAGCTACAAGGTCTACATAGTGACGGGAGGAGACGAGGACTTCGTCCGCAGCTTCTCGGACAGGGTGTACGGCATTCCTGCCGAGCAAGTGATAGGCTCGGCCTTCTATCTTCAGTTCGTAGAAGACAACCGCAGCGTTTCAGTTGTAAAGCTCCCCAAGATCCTGGTCATGGATGACGGCCAGGAGAAGGCCAAGGAGATCCAGCAGAACATCGGCAAGAGGCCGATCTTTGCCTACGGAAATTCCAATGGAGATATCCCCATGCTCCAGTTGGCCACATCGGACTCCAGGCCCGGGTTTTGTCTGCTCAATCATCACGACGATCCCGTCCGCGAGTATGCCTACGACAGGCAATCGCCAATCGGAAGATTGGATAGCGGTCTGGATATGGCTGGAGAATGGGGCTGGCAGATCGTGAGCATGAAAGACGACTGGAAGAAGATGTTTTAACATTTGAAATTAAAAATTGAAAATTGAAATTGGGCCTGAATCTCAGGCCCTCATATTTCATATCCATTCCTTTCTTCATCAATTAATTCAGCTCTCCACCTCCATTACAACCTTTTCCAGCTTCCCTGTGAACTGGAATGGGCTGCTGTAGCTATTGGAGACAGGCGTCTGGGGATCCTTGCCCACCTCCAGACCCTCCTCGAAGGAGTAGCGTTTCGGCACTGTCCGGGGCATGGAGACCTTTCCCTGCTCCTTGCCGTTGATGAATAGGGTGCCATCACCCTGATAGGGTCCCGTCTTGTCGAAGGCAAAGCTCAGAGTGGACTGACCGGCAGCGACTTCATCCTCGGAGGTCACGATGTAATGGCCGAGCCCCAGGAAGTTATAGTCGAAGACCAGATGCCTGTCCTGGATGTAAAGTGACAGCCCGGCATACCGGCCGCCGACGGAGAAGAGCACGCCCTCCGCTCCGCTCTCCGGGATTTCTACGTAGGCGGTTATGGTATAGGAGCTGTTGTGAGTGTCCGGGATATCAGGCTCCATGATCTTCTCCACATCCGGCTTGTAGGTGTAGGTGAACTTCCCCGTCTTCTGAATTTCATCGTAGCGCGCCCCTGCCCGGTCGTCCAGGGGAAGCACATTGTACTTGCCGGCCTCAGCCCACCAGCGCTCCTGCATCTCCTGCAGCTTCTCCGGGTTTTCGGCAGCCAGATCGTTAGCCTCGGATACATCTGCGGACAGGTTGTACAGCTCCCAGATGTCCTGGTCGAAGTTGCCTCCGGAGGCCAGGTGGTGGAATGCCACTGCCTTCCAGTTGTCGTACCACAGTCCGCGGGTGCCCATCATCTCGAAGTACTGCACAGCCTTTTGGGTTGGAGCGTCAGGGTTGTCGAAGGTGTAGGCCAGACTCGTGCCCTCCACCGGCCTCTGGGCTATGCCGTTGTACTCTTCCGGAGCCGTCATATTCAGGACCTCCAGGACTGTGGGCACAATGTCTATAGCGTGGCAGAACTGGTTTCTTATGCCACCCTGATCCCGGATGCCTTCCGGCCAGTAGACTATCAGTGGAACGTGGGTGCCTCCCTCATGGCTGGTCCACTTGTAGAGCCGGTTGGGTGTATTGTCGGCCATGGCCCAGCCTAGCGGGTAGGTGGGATAGCTCTCCGGCCCGCCCAGATCGTCAAGCTTGGCCAGCATTGTGCTTATGTTGGAGCCGGGAACGGCCATGAACTGCTGCTGGAAACCCGAGGAGTCTCCACCCTCAGATATGCCGTTGGACCAGAGCACCATATTGGTGTAGCCGTTGGCGTCTCCCTCCGGAGAGGCTCCATTGTCTGAGATCACCACAATCATGGTATTCTCGGCTAGATCGCTCTCGTTCAGATAATCCATGAACCGGCCTATCTGCTCGTCGGTGTAATCGATGTATGCGGCGTGAACCTCCGCCAGGCGAGCGTAGACCTTCTTCTCGTCATCGGTCAGGCTGTCCCAGGCTTTGACGTATTCGTCCCTGGGCGGCAGGACTGTGTCCTCCGGGACTATTCCCAGAGCCTTCTGCCGATTTAGCGTCTCATTTCGCACGGCATCCCAGCCCTGGTTGAAGCTGCCGTTGTACTTTTCGATGTACTCCCTGGGGGCGTGGTGCGGCCAGTGGCCAGCGCCGAAGGCCAGGTAGAGGAAGAAGGGCTTGTCCGGGTCGTTGCTCTTTCCGTCGCTGATGAACTGAATGGAGCGGTTGACCAGGTCGCTGGAGAGATGGTATCCCTCTTCCGGCGTGGACGGTGGACTGATGCGGGTGTTGCCGGCTACCAGGTCCGGATACCACTGGCTGGTGTGCGACTCCAAGAAGCCGTAGTACCTCTCAAATCCCCTGCCCAAAGGCCACTGGTCGTAGGGCCCGGCGGCGTTGATGGTGTCCGATGGGGCCAGGTGCCACTTGCCGGCGCAGTAGGTGTTGTAGCCCTGTTCTTTAAGCATCTCCGGCATGGTGGCGGCTTCTTTGGACAGGTATGTGGTGTATCCGGGGTAGCCTGCCGGAAACTCCATGAGCACGCCCACTCCCACAGAGTGAAGGTTTCTGCCCGTAAGCAGGCATGCCCTGGTAGGTGAGCAGATGCCTGTGGTGTGGAAGTTGTTATAGGAAAGGCCACCGGCAGCCAGGCGGTCGATGTTGGGCGTCTGGACGGGTCCGCCGAAGCACTCCAGGCTGCCAAAGCCGATGTCGTCGAGCACCAGGAAGACCACATTGGCTGAGCCCTTGGCTGCCCTGTCAGGCTCCAGGCTGCATGCCACCGAATCCTTGTAGGTCAGGCCGATCTTCTGGCCCTGGCAGGTTCCGGTCTCGCGGGATGGTGCTGATGCTGAAGCGGATGGATCTGATGCCCCAAAAGAGGATGCACTGGCATTGGCGGACTGGATGACCAGGACCGTCTCCTTCTGGGGTGATGCGACGTCCTCATTGGCCACATCAGCCAGGGTGGAGCTGTCGGTCAGGACCTTTCTCCGGTTAGTGACCAATTCCAGGCCTGACCGCTCTCCTGCCACGGCAGAACTGCTCTTATCGTCTGCCAGATGGTCGAACGGCTGGCTTTGTTCAGCCGCGGCAGCATCAGTGCCTGCTTCAGAATCATCGCTATCCGCGGCAAAGCCATTGCACGCGATGATGGCGAACAAAAAAATTGCAAAAGCCATTATCAATCTCTTTCGATCAAAGATATTAATACCTCCTGAGATCTTTAAGAGCATCATAGTAATATATGTCTTTTGCCCAAAAAATCGAAAGAACATTGGTAAAAAGAGCATTAGACCGGATGTGGTTAATATGAAATACAGAATATCGACTTTAGGATTAATTCTTTTATCAATTTGTATTCTGCTGCATTCTGTGCCGGCGGAAGGCACGGCAGAGCAGGCCGGCCTGCCATCCGTCCAAGGTGAGTATGGACAGGATGAATACGGTCAGGATGAATACGATCAGGATGAATACGATCAGGATGAATACGATCAGGATGAGTACGCTCAAGCTGAGAGGTTCCTGCCCGCCAATGCCACGTCGTCCATCTTCAACGCCAGCGTCGATGCTCACTGGATCGCAGGAACAGAGTCCTTCTGGTATATGCAGAAGGGCAGGAACGGCGATCGATTCATCCTGGTGGATATCCGGAACAGGACAAAAGCGGCAGCCTTCAACCAGACGTCACTGGCGGCTTCGCTCTCCGCTGCAGCGGCAGGCGAGCCGGTGGATCCAAATCACCTCCCCTTCTCTGAGATCGCATTCCCTGAGGCAGGGGCGGAAGGGGCAGCAGACGTCGGCGAGATGAGCTTTGAGGCCTTTAACAGCTCCTGGCGGCTTGACACCACCAGCGGAGAGCTGGCGCAGGAGCCTTCTCTGCCAGACAGCTCCGGGCCGGGCGAGTCCCTCTCCCCTGATGGGAGGCTGGCGGCCTTCGTTTTAGACCATAACCGCTGGATCAGAGACACCGAGACGAGAGAGAGATATCAGCTTACAGCAGACGGCACGAAGGATTATGCCTACGCGGAGCGCTCTGAGACGGTCTCTCATCCCGTCACCCTTGCCAGGCTCAATGAGACGGCAGAGCCCTATGCCGTCTGGTCCCCGGATTCGAGGAAGATCGCCACATTCAGGATGGACCAGAGGAATGTTTCCGAGATGCACCTTCTGGAGTATGTTCCAGGCAACGACAGCCGGCCCAGGCCCTGGAGCTACAGGTTCGCCACCCCAGGAGAGGCAGCCCTTCCCATGTACGAGCCGCTGATCTTCGATGTGGCCGCCAAAAGAGCCATAAATGTGAGCAGCCCGGCCCAGCCGGAGGTCTCTCTCATGGACACGGAGGATGATGTACTACAGTGGTGGAGCGATGACAGCCGGACCCTCTACTCTCTTTATGCCGAAAGAGGGGAGAAGGCCTTGAAGCTCCTGAAGACCGACCCAAATACTGGCCGTACGGAGGAGATCCTGGAGGAGAGGGGCAGCACATTCGTGGAGGCGAGCCTGGACTATGCCAGCCCGCCCTGCGTTCATGTCCTGAAGAACGGGGATATTATCTGGTTCTCGGAGAAGGACGGCTACGGCCACCTCTACCTCTACGGCCCGGATGGCCGGGAGAAGAATGCCATCACTTCAGGAGAATGGGCGGTGAGAGGCATTCTCTACGTTGACGAAAACGCATCCCTGGTCTATTTCCTGGCGGGGGGCAGGGAGGCGGAGCGCGACCCCTACTACCGGCACCTCTACCGGGCCGGCCTGAACGGCAGCGGCCTGAAGCTGCTCACCCCTGAGGACGCGGACCACAATGTGCAGGTGGCCCCGGACGGGACGGCCTTCCTGGACACCTACTCCACAGTTGAGCAGCCGCCGGTGACAGTTTTGAGGGACATGAATGGCAGCGTCATCCTGGAGCTGGAGAAGGCAGACATCGACAACCTGACCGAAATGGGCTGGAGGGCTCCGGAGCGCTTCTCAGTCAAGGCCCTGGATGGCAAGACCGACATGTACGGCCTGATCATCAAGCCCACGGGCTTCAATTCCTCCCGAAAATATCCGGTGGTGGAGACGGTCTATCCCGGCCCCTGGATAATAGTGACCGCCAAGTCGTTTCCATCGGACATGGCCTGGGTGAATAAGATCTTCTGGCGGGGCCAGGCAGTAGCGGAGCTTGGATTCATCGTGGTCACCCTGGACGGGCCGGGCACTCCCTATCGCTCCAAGCAGTTTCATGATGCCTGCTACGGGCGGCTGGGCGAAGCGGGAGGCCTCGCCGACCATGTCAATGCCCTAAAGCAGCTCGCAGCCGACCGGCCCTGCATGGACCTGGAGCATGTGGGGATGTTCGGGCACTCGGCGGGAGGGTTCATGACCGCCCAGGCTCTGCTCACCTATCCGCAGTTCTACAAGGTGGGTGTGGCCTCAGGAGGAGACTACGACAGCCGGTTCTATGGAGCCTACTGGGGCGAGAAGTACGAGGGGCTGAATGCGTCTCTTTACGGGGAGCAGATAACCTCATTGAAGGCCTCGAACCTGACCGGGAAACTTCTGCTCGTGGCCGGGGACGTGGACGACAACGTCAATCCCTGCATGACCATGCAGATGGCTGATGCGTTCATCAATGCCGACCGGGACTTTGACCTGCTGATCATGACCGGAAGGAACCACGATCTGAGCTACGACATGTACTATCTGCACCGGCTGTTCGGGTATCTGAAGGACAATCTTTGAGAGGAGGGGCGGGGGAGGATGGAATGAATGAGGCAGGGATGCTTCTGACATAATTTTTTTTGAGCATTATGGTTCTTCGCTATCTCATCTCTGTGCCTCTGTTCCTCTGTGGTTTTGTTCAGTAGCATTAGGCTTAATTATTGCCAACTTACTAACTAAACCACAGAGGCTGAGAGACACAGAGACAAAGAACCACTACACCACCCACATAAAAGCATGAGGATTGTTCAAGCGTACAAACCAAAAAGCCAATATTTTTCTTTGTGCGTCTTTGTGACTTTGTGGCGAAAGTCGTAAACCACTGGATACGGCTACCTATTCATCAGCACCGGCAAAACAGGCCAGTAGCTGGTCATTTGCTAAAAAAATATATGATGAGAATCCACTGGGTTGGAACCGATGCAAACGCATCCACCACAAAGGCACAAAGTCGCAAAGGCGCACAAAACGAAATTTAAAAAAACGAAAAAAAAATCTGGGCAACCTTCGCAGGCTGCCCTCCCCAAAGATCGCAGCTATTTCTCTCAGCTCGCCCCTCCAATAATCGGATACGCCCGCGACGGGGTGTTGGGATACTTCTTCATGCTGGCCACGAGCTGCCGGTAGACCGTCTGGAAGGCCTCGATTACGAAATCATGCTCTCCGGCGATGTTGTGCTCCTCACCTGGGTCCATCTCGATGTTGTAGACGGCCGGTATCTGGGAGTAGTCGCTCTCCGGCCCCTGGAATGAGTCATATGCCGTGCGGATGACCTTGAACTGGTGCCAGCGCATGGCTGCGGGGAGCGTCGTGGCGCTGCTATCTGTTCCCGTGTACCAGACCACCCACTCCCGACTGGAGTTGTCCTGCCTGCCCAGCAGGAAATCGGTCTGGTCCAGGCCGTCGATTGGCCTGTCCGAGGGTATCTCTCCCTCGCCCAGGGAAGCGAATGTGGAAAACAGGTCCATAGTGCACATGATCTCATTGGAGACCCGTCCCTCTTCGATCAATCCCGGCCAGCGGATTATGCAGGGAACGCGCACGCCTCCCTCGTAGACTGTGCCGATTCCGCCCCGGAATGGGGAGTAGCCAGCATCAGGCCACTGGTCGAGCGTCGGCCCGTTGTCGCTGGTGAAGACCACGATGGTGTTGTTGTCCTTGCCGATCTCCTGTAGTGTATCGAGAACCTGGCCGACGTGATAGTCGGTCTCCATCACGCCGTCTCCATAAGGCCCGCGGCTGGACTCTCCGGCGAAATCGGAGTTGGGAACGCTGGGAAAGTGCGTTCTGGCCAGGGGCAGGTAGATGAAGAAGGGCTCTGTGGAGTTGGCCTGCTGGTTTATGTAAGCCAGAGCTCTATCCATGCACTGCTCATCGACTATTCCCAGACTGCTGGTGTTCAGAGGCATGACCATGGTCAGATTCTCGCCCTTCCTGGCCTCCACCAGTCCGTAATTGTCGTTCAGCCCCTCGGCCCACTTCGGGTCGTAGCCGATGCGGTCTTTCAGGCTGTAGGTGTTCAGGTGATAGAGTATGCCAAACCACCGGTCAAAGCCCATATTCTGGGGCATGCTCTCTTCGACGTCTCCCAGGTGCCACTTGCCAAACATCGCCGTGCGGTAGCCGGCGGCAGAGAGCACCTCTGCGAGCGTGGTCTCATTGGGCGACATGCCGGCCAGAGAGCCCGCCGCCGAGGCCAGTGTCATGCCGCTTCTGATGGGCAGCCGTCCGGTCATCATCGCCGCCCTGGTGGGGGTGCACTGGGTCTCAGAGTAGAAGGAAGTGAGCCTCAGGCCCTCAGCTGCCATCTGGTCCATCCTGGGGGTGGGCGCGCCCAGCACTGCACCGCCGCCGTAGCAGCCGGGGTCCATGTAGCCCATGTTGTCGGCGAGTATGATTATGATATTCGGCCTGGGGGGCTCAGGCATGACGTCTTCGGTCACAACCTCCGCCAGGGTCGAATTATTGGATAATGCATTCTTCCTGTTCGTTAGAACCTCTGCCCCCGGATTATCGGGCGTTGCACCGTCGGCCCCATAGCCTTTCAGGTCATGAGGTATGGGAGACAGGCCGGTGTTGCCTGAATCCAGGCTGCAACCGGCAATCGAGATCATCAAAAAGGCTGCAATTGCCAGTTTATATAATAGTCCATTCATAGTAATAACCTCCTTCAATTCGTAACGGACTTTTCTGTATATCTATTTTTCCTCATAGTGGGCTAAATGCTTATAGTGAGTCACATTTATTAAACTTAGAATATTGGTGAATTCGCTATTTCGCTTTCATGGTTCATGATTCATGATTCTGCTGGCTGCCAATCCAGAAAGCCATCTGCGAGCTATTGTATCCGCCAACCCCAAAGAGGAAGTCCGATGGTGTGTCCTCAGGCATGCTGATGGGCTGGGAGTAGAGGTACGCCCCTTGACAGACAAAGCCGTCCAGGCCTCGGAGGTCTGCCATCTTCTGCTTCTGATCTTCGGTGAGGCTCTTGTCCACCTCTGCAAAGCTCATGGCATAGTAATATGATATCTCGCCGTCAAGCTCCCCGTAGCGTGCCGAAAGGCTGCGCACGGCGCTCTCATTGATGGCCTTGCCGAACAATGCCTGCCTCAGCTCTGCTGCGATGCTGCGCCGCAGGGAGACGATCTCCTCCAGGTCGGGCCTCTGTTCCTTCACCAGCCCGGTGATCTTCTCCCACTGGCCGGCGTCGAGGAGATTCAGGAAGTCGTTTCCGGAATCGCCCGTCAGAGTAGTGCTGATCGAATATCCGGGATTGCCCATTGCCGGCCGGTCCTTCATGTAGAATGAGCCGAAGTAAGTCGCCTGCCGCTCCGGACAGAAGTACACGTCGGACTCAATTGACCCGGCGTACCAAGAGAACATCTCGCTGGCATATGTCCTCATGGCTACAGAATTTCCCGGGCCGCTGATCCTGAGCATGGACGTGGCGTTGGCCTGCGGCCAGGAGAGCATTCCCCCGGAGTCCGCCAGGCCGTCAAGATATGCCCGCTGGCTGGAGTTGAGCGACCTGATAACCCCGGCATAGGCCTTCGCCCTCAGAAGGCTGATGCTGGCATCGACGTCATAAAGATCTGACGAATAGTTCATGACTGCCGCCCTGTCCAGGCCGCTGCTTTCTGCCGGAACATCACCCTCAAGCTGAGCCCGAAAGGCCCTCGTCAAGGGAAAACGCATGTAAGCGTATTGATTTGACAGCGGGGCCTCGGCCTGGGAAAGCGAGATAAATTGGGCAAGCTGCTCGCTACTCAGAATGGAGAGCACATTGTCGGCAATCCGGGTGACGAAATCGGTATTGTGCCCCATCTCCGTGGGATCATTGTCCCGCAGATACTGAAAGCCCGCATAGTCGGCCACCTTTCCCGGCGGAAGGAATGTATCGCTGCATGAGTCTCCCGTGAGAAACGCCAGGGCGTCAAAGGCGATCGTCGCCTTCTGGGCCTGGTCGGAGAGCGTCTGTTCCATGTTATATCTGCCAGATTCCGGCCCCTGGTGTGGTCCGAAGGCATCCGACCCCTGAGGCTCCGCTCCCTGCGAGAGCCTGCCGGCGGCCCCGTCAGGCCACTGTTCTCTGGAATTGTCCGCTGCGCCAAATGCTGCGGCTATCATCGCAATGATGCAAAGAGCTGTCCCAATTGATCTGATCATCTCTGATTGCTCCTCCTTTGAGCTACAAAGGGCTTTATGCATGAAGATATAAGGAAATTCCAGGATTGATGCCTGTTTTTATCCCCCCTTTCCGTGGCACTTCTTGTACTTCATGCCGCTGCCGCAGGGGCAGGGGTCGTTTCTGCCCGGCTTGAAGACCACCTGAGGGATCTGGCCGTCTTTGGTGTACTTCATGATGCCGGCAGCCGGCCTGCCCTGGCGCAGCTCCTGGGCCATGAAGCGCATGGGGCCGTCGATGTGATGAAAGAACATTTTGTAGCCGGCGCAGAGGTAATTGAGCCCCGCTTCCCCCTGCGGCGTTTTGATGAACCTGTTCTTGGGGCATTCGCCGTTGCAGGCGAATTTCACTTCGCAGCGGCGGCAATATCCCGGCAGGCCGTCGAGCTTGTCCATGCCGAACTTCCTCTGCCTGGGCGAGCCGGCCAGGCGGGCCATATCCCTTTCCAGGATGTTGCCCAGCAGGTACTTCGGCTCCACGAAGTGGTCGCAGGAGTACATGTCCCCGTTGTGCTCCATGGCCATGGCCGTGCCGCAGGTCTCGGAGAAGGCGCAGATCGACGGGGGCGCTCCCGCCCAGGCGGCTAAAGCCACATCGAATATCTGGACAAACATCTTTCCCACGTCCCGGCGCACCCATTCGTTGAATACTGATATCAGGAACCGTCCGTACTGCTCGGCTTTGACGGAACGATCGGTTACCCGGTCGCCCTCCTGAAAGCCGGTGTCGTTGTCCCTCTCCACAATGGGTATGAACTGGATGAAATCGGCTTTCACCTCATCTCTGATGAAGCGATAGACCTCCAGGGGATGATCGCCGTTGGCGGCATGAACCGTGGTCAGGATGTTATAGTCCACCTTATGCCGGCGCAGCAGTCGGGCGGCCTTCATGACCCTATCAAATGTGGGCTTTCCCGTCTTGTCCACCCGATAGGCGTCGTGCAGCTCCTCCGGGCCGTCCAGGGACAGGCCGATGAGGAAATTGTTGTCATGGAAGAATTCGCACCATTCGTCGTCCAACAGTGTTCCGTTGGTCTGCATGGTGTTCTGGATGATCGTATTGGGACGCCTGTACTTCTGCTCGTATTGGATGGACCGGCGGAAGAAGTCCAGGCCCATTAGCGTCGGCTCGCCGCCCTGCCAGGCGATCGTGGCCAGGGGAGCCTTTTGAGCCTGGATGTATTGGCGGATGTACTCCTCCAAAAGCTGGTCGGACATCCTGAAGCTGCTGCCGGGGTAGAGGCTCTTTTTGGACAGAAAGAAGCAGTATTTGCAGCCTAAATTGCAGGCCGCTCCCGTGGGCTTGGCCAGGAGGTGAAAGCCGGGCAGTGTGCTGGTCTTGCTCATTGAGGAGCAATTATTTACTGGAAGTTCATTAACCTTTGGATTTCATTAGTCCAGCATTTCCGCATTTCAGCGTTTCACATATCATATTTCACATTTCAGCCGGATATCACCGCAAATTGCTCCTGCAATAGCCACTGATCATTCAAATAGACGTCTACCGTCCAATCACCCCGCGGGTCGGGGACGGAATTGGTATAATAATATGCGCTGCCCTGGCTCTCCGCATAGATCTCTGCACTGCTGCGACGCGCTCCCTCATCTATTTCTCCCAATTGAAAATCCAGGAGCATGCTGGGGATATCCAGTGAATCCCAGACGTTATATGTGGCATAATAGCCGCCTTCCGGATTGGGGGGGATTTCGTAGGTGTGGGTTATTTCATAGCCTCCGCCGTCCTTCCAGATCCATTTGATTCTGGCAACTCCGATATTGCTGATCTGCAGCCAGGAGTGGGGCAGCAGAGTATCTCTGATTTGGGAAGATATGGTGGTCGTGACCGGCCTGTTTACAGCCTGATCGATTTCGCCGGCCATAGCATGATCAAGAACCGTGAATGTGCCGTTTGCAGCACTCAGTCCGGGATTGGGCTCATTGCCTTTGCCGCCTTCATCTGTCCTGGAATGGGTTGAATCGGAATCGATGGAATTGGAATTGGAATCGGAATCTGAATCAGAATCTGAATGGACACTAAGGGCGAATTGCTCTGTCAGGCGCTTTTTGCCGTTGATATAGATATCGACATGCCAGTCACCCGACATGTAGGGCTCATTTGGTATGGCGGCAATATCCAGAGGATACCAGACATTGTAGGAGGACCAAAATCCACCGCTCTGGTTGCGGGAGATTTCGACTCTGCCGGTTTTATATGGATTGCCATCTGGGGAGTACCAGTGCCAGTCCACTTCAGCTCCGAGGACATGGCCCAGGCAGAGCCAGGAGTAGGCTTTGTCCTCATCCTCGGAGAACGCAGTAGCTCTTTCACCCAATTGGCTGGTGGACTCGTTCACATCGCTTGCCATACTATGGTCGAGGATTTCAATGTGAAACAGGCTGGTCAGGTTCATGCCGGTGGCATTTGTTTCCGGAATCCATGCCGAATAGTCTCCCAGCTCTCTTGCCGTGGCATAGGCGATATCCGACTCGTCAGTTCGCCCCAGAGCCTTTAGAGCGGCTCCCTTGAGGCCATAGGCAATGGGATTTTCCGGGGTCAGTTCAATGGCTTTATTGTAAGCGATAATGGCCTCTTCGTACCTTCCCAGTTTAAAGAGTGCTTCGCCTTTGTTGCTGTAGGCCATCCAATTGTCCCAATTGTCCGGGTCCAGATTGATGGCCTGGTCATATAAGGAGACGGCTTCATCGTACCTGCCCTCCGCCTCAAGCCTTTTGGCTTTGCTGAAGTATTCGTCCTTTTTGGCCTGATTTTCCAGGCGATTTTTCAGACTATCATAGGCGGCACCGTCGAAATAGCCCTGACCGGAAGCATATCGATCCTCCTCTGACTGGGCATCGAGCTGTTTGCCTGCATTATCCGAGTAGGCGGCGGTCGTCTGCCCTGCTGCCGACACGCTCAGGAGGGCCAGGATTGATAAGAGCAAAGCGAACTTCAATATGGCAATTCCACCCTTCTTTGGCGTATGCAGAGAGGATTCTTCTACCATAAAAAGCTTTTAATCGCGCTGGCTAGGAGCGGGCAGGCGCGGGTGACGGGGAGAGATTCTGCAGGAGCGGGGAGGGAGAGGCAGAAGTGAAAATGCGATGCGCTTAACAGAGTTACTCTGTCTTTCCGGTTTTATTCTCATCTCTGTGCCTCTGCCGTTTTGTTGGGTAGCAGAAGGCTTAACTGTCGGAAACTTACTAACCGAACCACAGAGGCGCAG
>Ga0116171_10003071_pt1 | contig 15512 bp, 14 predicted proteins | sample AD_JPNHW2_MetaG_FD_89798 | JGI IMG/M metagenome (GOLD analysis project Ga0116171, IMG submission 89798) | Active sludge microbial communities of municipal wastewater-treating anaerobic digesters from Japan - AD_JPNHW2_MetaG | ecosystem: Engineered > Bioreactor > Anaerobic > Digestate | place...
CAGGGTTCGCCCCAACGCTTACCGTAACCGTGTAAGCCTGGGTCGAGCCATCAGCAGCAGTGACCGTGTAAGTAACCGGACTGCTGAAGTTCTGCGCAACCCCACTGGCCGGTGCGATGCTGGCGCCGGTATGCGTGATCGTCGGAGCCAGAGCCGTCACATTGGTGCCATAAGGCACTGTGAGAGCAATTGTCTTTGTCGTTTCGTTAATAACGCCGGTCGCTGCCGGGGTCGTAAAATTAAATGCAGTAATCGCCTTTGCAGGGTTCGCCCCAACGCTTACCGTAACCGTGTAAGCCTGGGTCGAGCCATCAGCAGCAGTGACCGTGTAAGTAACCGGACTGCTGAAGTTCTGCGCAACCCCGCTGGCCGGTGCGATGCTGGCGCCGGTATGCGTGACCGTCGGTATCAGAGCCGTCACATTGGTTCCATAAGGCACTGTGAGAGCAATTGCTTTAGTCGTTTCGTTAATAACGCCGGTTACAGCGGGGTTGGCAAAACGAAAGGCCGTGATCGATTTGGTTGCAGAAAGAACCGGCGCGAGAACTGTCCATTCGACAGGGTAGGCGACGATTTTATTGTTAGAGTCTTTGACGCTCAGTGTGAATGAGCAGACACCACCTGCAACCGGAACCCCGGATACTTCACCGGTGGCAGCATTGATACTAAGCCAGGCCGGGGCATCGAGCAAACTCCATTGGTAAGAACCACTGCCACCGGTTGCCACAAAAGTATGCGTCAGGGGCACGCCACTGGTAATAGCCTTCGCTGGAAGCAGATTGGCAACTTCCTGAGTCGCAAAGTTGGCGCTGGTGCCAGGAACACCGATCGGAACATTACCAACTACCGCCTCAACCAGGTATTCCTGAACTTCTGGCAGGCCGGTAGCTTCACTATATTGAATCTGGGCGACGAGGCCCAATCCGGGTTCAAAATACCAGCTGGTATAAATTATTTCACCAGTATCAGAAAGACGGGCACTGATATCGAGGCGCAGCGGATTCACCGTTTTGCCGGGCAGTGCGAACGTCGTTTTCCCCATAAAGCGGCATTTGAGCTCAACACTGCGCTGATGGCCGCGCTCATTAAAAGAAATCGTCTGAACAGACTGTGAATCAGTCTTCACAACCATACCAGTCGCCCGCCATGGCTGGCTTTCATTAAAACTGGCATCGGCACCATAGATGAACAGCCCCAGATAATTGCCACAGATAATTCGACCCTGACTCTGGGCATCAAGAATGTTCCATAATTCAAGTTTTGACGCGACGCTGGCCCGCGGGAAAAAGCCATCAACCAGACTGACGCCGCTGCTGTTGCGGCCAAATGCAAGGCCGGCAGTCGAAACGCCGTATTTGCCAGAATCAAAGGCCAGCGGCGCCTGGTTTTCGACGACCTTGACCGGAAAAAGACTGGCACCGTCGCGCAACTGTGCCGAGCCATCAACCTGAAGCAGGCGGTAACCGGCTGAATGAGTCTTTAGAGAAGTGGCTGCCAGAGATGGCGAGGTTCTGACATAGCGCCAGATATTGCCCATTTCGAGCGGTAGCAAATCAGTTGCAGTCATGGTTCCGCCGAGAATTCCGGGTTCAAGAACCTTTGCCTGCAACGAATCAATGAACCAGGTGCCACCCTCTTTGATCAGCCTGAACTCAAGCGAGACCTTTGAACCATCAGGGAAATGAGTCCAGGTGGGAACCCTCGCGATCGTTCCGCCGATGTAGGTTATCTGTTCAGGCTCAATAAAGAACGTGAATGAGGAATTATCACTGCGATCAGCAAGGTTGTCACCGAAATCCCACAGGGTAAAGGCCCCGACATTGCTGTCTGAGCCAGCCAGGGTTTGCAGACGTTCGCTGAGCAACTCATTCATTAAACCGTTATTTCTTTGCGAGATGGCTGACAGAAAAGCTTCGACCCGGCCAGTAACTTCGGCCTTGTCTTCAGCACCGACCAAATAGTCGCTGCCTGTCAAACCGCCTCCGCCACCCCCGCCGCCGCAACCAATAAAGACTGCTCCCGACATCAGTATCAGTATGGCAACAAAAGCCAGAAAACATCTTTTATAAGAAACCATCAAGGTCGCAAAATTCATTGTTTGTCCTCATTTCGGAAAGCGGTCAAATCGACGTGGCGAGCGACGAATACGAACCTTACACAGTAACTGCGGCAAAATAGGGGGTAAGATTACCAACTATTTATGGCATCAGGCTTGTAGAAACATTGTGGTAATTTTGAACTTTTTGTATTGCCAACTCCCCACCAGAACCAGGGCACAGGTCACCACACAACAGAACCTGGTCAACAAAGCAGGCCCGGGGAGTTTGGCTTGATAACTCGGGCAGATTTCTTTGAATCCCCTTAACAGATATCCATAGTTTTATCTGAGCTTCTAAGCAAAATGCTAAGGTTTACCATTTTGAAAGTCAACAAAATTTCAATTTTTGGAATGATTGGCGCTTGCCCGGTGAGCTTTCGGGTTTTTAATCTTGAGCGCTGTCAGGCGCGTCTGCGTTGCCAGAATCTTTCTTCTGGTATTTCAGCTTGATATAAATTGCATTTATCAGAATAACCACCAGCCCGAACACAGGAAAGGCGATACGTTGCGTACCACCGGACGGGCTTTCTGACATTGCCAGGGTTATTGGCCCGGCAAGCGAGTAAACGAGTGGTACAAATGCCGAACAGTTAAACTTTTCGGCAACACCGACTGCAACAATCGAAATGGCCCACCAGCTGAATGAAGCAGCCAGAACCACATCACCCAGAAAATGAATGCCATGCGGGTAAGACCCGGATGGCAGATGTGAAAAATCCCGCAACCCCGGAACCGGCGTGCCGGTATAATGAATCAGCACGACTGACAACCCCACCATTATGCCCACGAGGTGCAGGCCTAAACCATAGATTTTGACCATGAAGTGTTCGCCCTTCATGTAGCCGAGATCGACGAAAACGAAATCAATAAACCCGAAAAGCAGCACCAGATACCAGTATCGGGCCAGAAGTGCCACTAACCCGACATCGCGTTTCTGGGCCAGTTTGAATTTTTTCGTGGCCTCGGTTTCTTCAAGAAAATCGTCAGAGAACTCATCGTAGGCTGAACGGGTCTCATACAGGCTGCACAATTCAAAAAACGTGCTTCTCGGGCCAAAATTACTGAATTTGTCACCACGATCATCAAAAACATACCCATGCCGGTTGTCGAGCAGCAGAAAGGTGCGCTCAAGAACCCGGCGGTCGAGATCGAAAAAGAAATAATACCGGCATTGCGAAAACCCTTTTTCGACCTCCATTATCTCGTCGTAGAGCGGGTTGTTGGCTACATCGTCATCATGCTGCATCAGATATCTAAGAACCCGGCCATCGACGAGTTGCACACCATGGCGACGGCCGCTCATTTCAACCATTTGCGCCGGGCCTAAAGCCTCCAGTGCCCGACCCAGCCTCCACATAACACTTCGACAACGGTGTATAGCCACGTCACTCGCTGATGGCCGCGACGCTTCACCGGCAACAACAAGCAGAACAGCCGCCAACAGAAGAATGAGGCCAGTTGCAGAATGTCTGAGACTATTTTTCATGCGGCAGCGCCTCCTCGATCAGCCCCAACAAAACCCGACGGTTGTTTTTAACACAATATTCACGCATTGTCAGGCCATCGGGGTCGAGAGCACTCAGATCGCCACCCGCATCGACAAAACTGACAAATGATCGAAAATTGTTGGCCTGCAAAGCCACCCACAATGGGCTTAAACCATCAATATTCTTCTGGTTAATGTCAATCTGGCGTTGAACAGCAACTTTGAACAGCACCCCAAAGTCGTAGCGATTAAAATAGTTATCTTTCTCACGACCGCGCCAGTAGAAGGCCAGAAAGTGAAAAAGGTTCTCACGCCGCGAGCGATAGTTCTTAACATCACCACCAACCGCAAGAATAAGATCAAAGCCATCCTCTGATGGTGCCAGCCATGAATCTACCGGTTCTTGCCCACTCGCCACCACTGCACTAATCGATGCTTCGCGTGGCAGTTCTGCCTGTAATTCCTGCTTTTCACCCTCAATCGCCCCCGGCAGGGAAAAGCCGTCGCCGCCTGCTTGATTATTCGCCGACTGCTGCACCGGCATGGTGAGGCTCGCCCCAGGGGCAGCAGCAAAAGTCGCAGGCAGATCAGCACTCACTGACGCCGTGAGCACCGGCAGTTCAGCAGCCTTGCCGCCAGCCGCGATCAGCTGTTTCTGCTCAACCGGGCCGGGTGATTGCAAATCTTGTGAAGCCGATGCTACTTCTGCCGGTCTGGCCTCTCGAAGCGGATTTTTCTGCAGAAACTCCCTGACTTCGGGCTTGTCAAGGTGCTGGTTCAGGGCCAGTGCCTGAAACACTTCTTCATCGACCGCAAAACCTTCGGAAACCAGAAAATTCATCAACCCGGTATTGCCAGCCACCGCTGGCAATGAAACAAGACTTTTATAACCGCTGACCGACGAAAAAACATTCTGATAATTGCGTTCTTCTTCTGGTGCGGCCTTGTACAACCCTATCATAAACTTTAGAACCGGGTAACCGTTTCTGGCAGAGTCTTGGTGGTCTTTTGCCATTTTCACCTCGTAGCTGACCGCATTGCGCAGCATCTCGCCATTCGCGAGCTTAACGCCTTTGGCATGCATGTATTGAAGAATCTGCAGATTCTCAGGCGCAAATATTTCAAGGTTCATGTAACTGCTGCCAAGGCTAGTATTACCAGCATCAACGATGGCCCTGATGATTGCAAAATCTGGTCGCGCCAGAGCCGCATTTAGCACCCCCCGATGCATGCGCAGTTGCGTCGGGTATTTCAGGGCCAGAGCAGCAAATTCTGTGGCATCACCGGCTTCAGCGGCTTTGAAGATTTTGCGCGACGGGCTGTTCCATGGCTCGGCCACCCCGAAAAAAATCGTCAAAACTGCAACTACTGCTGCCATTTCCATGAAGCCTGGCCCTGGATAAAATTGCAGACAGTTTCTTATGAAACAATATAGCAAAATAGTGCTGAAAAACACTATAAATGCGTAATAGAGCGTGTCGTAGTCGATCAGGTTACGGGTCATCATTTGCATCGGCACGGCCGCCACCGCAAAAAGCAGCGCCAGATGGCCAGGCAACGGCGAAACTTCGCGGCTGTCAGTCTCACGGTTAGCCAGTGAAGCCATTACCGCGCCGGCGACTACCATGAGAAGCATCATGCTTTCGGCTGAAAACAGCTCAGAATAGATCGGGTGATAGATTCTGGGCATAAAAGAATTCTGGGCAAGATCAAAATTATTGATGGTCACCCAGGCAAACAAATCGAGCAAAAAATAGTCGATAGCAAGCAAAAACCAGTAATTATGCGCCATAATTTCCCCTCGACCTCAACTGAACGCTGCTCGCGAAACCTTTGCCGGCCACCTTGCCGCAGCATCCAGCCCTGATTGAATATCAATATAACAAAGCAGAGTCGCTTCAACTGCCAGGGCTGCCAGCCACATTGGCTTGTTCTTCAGAGATCCTTATTTATGCGATTATCAATAACAGCAAAAATGATGTTCGCCTCACGGCCGATGCTTAAAATATTCCCCACAACCCGTTTCAGCACCAGCATTAAAATTAACATGATCGACCCATGGTGTCCAGCATCTGAACTAGCATGTGCATAATCTTGCCAAAGTTTACACGGCTGGCACAAAAACTTGAACTCCCCTGTGGGGCTGGCCGCGTCAGGGGAGGGTTATTTATGCGGTTATCAATTATTATGCAGGCTGGCAAACGTTCTTATATTATTTAAAGACCGGCTCAGAGGGATGTCGCCTGGCAGAATGGCTAGAATCTCAATCTGTTCATCATCGCTCAGAGCCTCATAATCACGAATGATTTTTCGGGCGATGGCTGCGAGTTTATCATGAATTCTCAAATAATCGCTCTCATGCGCCACCTTTTTCATGGCGGCCAGAGCATCAAGATATTGCCAGGCAAGTCGCTGCACTTGCTTGCCCTGGGGCTGATTGTGCTCACCGTTGCGGGTTATGATGATGTCTATATGGTTTGATTTATTGGGTTTCAAGGCACTTCTATCGATAATGATTTCGAAGCCCCATTTTTCACCGAGGTCAAAAAGAAACACCCTGGGCGGGAAAGCATATTCATGTGTCCAGTTGATGTGAGCGTGAAAGTCATCGACTGAAATCGTTTCGAATCCGGCTTTAAAAAATTCACCGGCAACACAAATTTCGTCATACCAGCAGTTGTTGCAGGGTTCCCATTCGGGCCACGAAGTCCCATTAAGCTGTTTTAAGCGGTAATCGCGAACAAAAGTGAAGATCGTCGGGTTATAAAGATAAATGCTGCCTTCATAATAAAATTTGCCGGCCAGCAATTTAAAAGTCTGAATGTTTGAGCAATAACCTGGCGCAAAAACTTCAATCGTCGCAGTTTTTTTATAAAGCGAGATAGTAGCAGTGGCATTGTGAATCTCATAATGTGTGCCCGAAGCGAGCACCAGCAGTCTGAAACGGTATTCGCCGCTGATAACCTGAAGGAATCTGCTGTCAGAAGCCGGGGCAGCAGCAAAACAGACCAGACCGACACAGAAAACCTCAACCAGGAAACCGATAATAAACTTTCTGAACATTTTTCCCTCCGTTTTTTTTACCTGAAAACATGTCTCACAGGTAAATCAAACGAAAACCGAAAAAGGGAAAAAATAGTTAAAAAAAGTTTGGCGGCGAACTAGCGCTTCATTTGAGCGTAATCTTTTGCCAGACCACCCTCACCGGTTTCTTTGTAGAGCGACGGCAGATCGTGCCCGGTCTCCATCATTACACTCACCACTTTATCAAAAGAAACCCGATGAATTCCATCTGAGAACGAAGAATAGAGGTTGGCGTCGAGCGCCCTGACCGCAGCGTAGGCATTCCGCTCAATGCATGGTATTTGAACCAGCCCGCACACCGGGTCGCAGGTCATGCCAAGATGGTGTTCCAGACCCATTTCAGCAGCATACTCAATCTGGGCCGGGCTGCCGCCGAACAATTGACTGGCAGCGGCGGCGGCCATGGCACATGCCACACCGACTTCCCCCTGGCAGCCAACTACCGCCCCAGAAATCGAGGCATTCGCTTTTACGATGTTGCCGATCAGGCCGGCAGTAGCAAGAGCACGCAGAATGCGGGCGTCACTGAATTCGCGGCTTTTCTGAAAATGATAGAGAACGGCCGGAAGCACCCCGCTTGACCCGCAGGTCGGCGCGGTGACGATCTTGCCGCCCGAAGCATTTTCTTCACTGGTTGCCAAGGCATACGCGAACACCAGACCACGCGAGCGGATATTATCTTTCGAGCCACTGGCGCGGATATGGTAAGTGGCGGCTTTTCTGCGAAGGTTAAGCGGGCCAGGAAGAACGCCCTCTTCATCGAGGCCACGCGTGACAGATTCTTTCATGGTCAGCCAGACTTCTGCCAGATAATCCCAGATATCCCAGTCTTCGCATTCTTTAACGTATTCCCAGTAGCTTTTACCTGTATCTTCGCACCAGTTAAGAATCTGTTGCATGCTGCTCATCTTGTAGCCGGCTTCGCATTCCTCGCCGATCGGGCCGTTCTCATCAGCCAGGGCGCCGCCCCCGACGCTGTAGACGACCCATGACTCTGCCTCTTTGCCATTCTGGTCATAAGCTACGAACTTCAAGCCATTCGGGTGAAAAGGCAGAAAGGTTTTGGGTTCCCAGAGTATTTCTGTGCGGGCATGCGGCTGCAAAATCGAAATAACGGCTGCGTCAGTAAAGTGACCCTTGCCGGTCGCTGCAAGACTGCCGTAGAGCGTAACCTGAAAGGAAGCCGCGCCAGGATTGCGTTCCAGAAACAATTCCGCAGCTTTTTTCGGGCCCATGGTGTGGCTGCTCGACGGGCCATTACCGATACGAAAGATTTCTTTGATTGACCTCATCGGTCTTGTGCAGCTGCTGTGATTGTCTGACATAGCGATTCCTTTGTGCAATAGCGGTTCGCGGGTGAGTTTGCCAAGAACAACAAGCTGTTCACTGGCGCTTGCAGCAAGTATAATCAACCCGCCACCAATCGGCAATGCCCAATTTGTAAACCTCATTGAATGCTGAAACATCAACGCTGAATTGATTCAAAGGCCAGAACAGAACACTCAAGATTTCATAAATTCGCTTGAAGAAACGAATGTAATAAACCGGATTCGGCAAGCCGTAGATTCCGAAAAGTGGTAGAATCTGCTGCAGGCGTTTCAGGTTCTATCAACCCCAGAAAGACTTTAAAGGAAACATTATGAACCGATTTACCGTTTTATTCTGTGCAGTAATTTTTGCCATGGTATTGGCAGTATCCGCTTCACCGGCGTCAGCAGAGCAACAGGGCGACCAGACATTGAGTGCTCTGGTGAAGGGCAACCGCGCTTTTGCGGTAAGGCTCTATAATGAGCTGGGCGCAACCCGCGGCAACCTTTTCTTTTCACCTTTCAGCATCTCTTCGGCGCTCGGCATGGCCTTTGCCGGCGCCCGTGAGAATACCGCTGCCGAAATGAAGACTGCGATGTCTTTCGAACTCGACCAGACATTGCTGCACGACGCCTTCAGGCAGCTGAATCAGAATCTGTCTGCCGCTGCCAACCAGCATGGCCAGAAACTCAACATCGCCAACGGTCTTTGCCTTACCGGTGGAGACGTGAGCGAAGAATTCAAATCATTGCTGCAAAAAAACTACGCGGCTGAGCTTTTTGCCGGCGGCCTTGAAAAGATAAACGACTGGGTAAAAACAAAGACCGAAGGCAAGATCGAAAAGATCCTTGAAATGCTTGACCCAGACTCAGTTTGCGTTCTGCTGAATGCCATATATTTTAAAGGCACCTGGGAAAGCCAGTTCGATAAAAAGCTGACAAATGAAGCCGATTTCAGTGTGACTGAAAAAGAGAAGGTCAAAGTTCCCTTCATGTATCAGAAAAGCAGCTTCAAGATCATCGAAAAGGGCGATTTTCAAGCCATTTCCCTGCCCTACAAGGGAAACCTGATGTCGATGGTCGTCGTGTTGCCGCAAAGCACCGAGGGCCTCGCCGGTCTCGAAAAAGACCTGAACATTGGAAAACTCGACGACTGGATGTCAGAAATCGACTCTGCTCCTGCCCAAAACACCGAACTGTATCTACCGAAATTCAAGTTTGCAACCGGCTATGACCTGGTTCCGGCCTGTACTGCCCTCGGAATGAAAGACGCCTTCGATAAAAGCGGGGCCGCAGATTTCAGCGGTATGGGCTGGCCAAAGGGTCGATTATGGATCTCACAGATCAAACACAAAGCCTTTGTCGAAGTAAACGAAGAGGGCACCGAGGCCGCCGCCGCCACCGCCGTTGAAATGGCCACCAAATCAATCAGCATGGACCCGGTTTTTCGCGCCGACCACCCCTTCATCTTCATCATTCGCGAAAACGCCACCGGAAGCATTCTCTTCATGGGTCGTATGGTTGACCCTGGCAGCAAGTAAGCAACAAGCCTGGCTGCAAAGCGATTGTCCTGACTCCCAGATTTTGCACTCACGCAAAATCTGGGAGTTTTTTTTCCAGGCAAATTCTTGCGCCACACGGCAAGGCATCTCTAAAAAAGTGAAAATCTGAGAATCAGCACTACTCTCAGACCCATTGCAACACAGGGTTTCACATGTAAACGTCATGTTCGGGGTATGGCGGAGGCCCGTCATGCCGGCGGCTCGCGTTTTCAATGGCAGAAAGACATTTAACCAGTTCAAGTCGGCTAACACCAAGTGTTTCGCTCGTCAATACCCGGGCCACAATTTCGGGCGCACTGCCGCACAGTAGTTTTGCGGCCTCAAAGACGGCTTCAACAAGCTCGTTCGACAGTTTGCCCGTTTCCGGGAACCGATAATTTTCTAGAATGCTGGCGAGGTCTGAAAACTCAAACGCCACCCTGGTGTTCTGCCAGACTACCTCAACATGCCTGAAGCGGGCACTCTTTGAGATTTCAGGAAACGCGGGAAGTTGCCTGACTTGTATGATCTCGCTCTGGGGCTTATTGGCCGCCGGGATGGCTTCATTATCGCCTATTATCACTACAGGCGGTGTTTTGAAAGGCAGTTGCATCGCTTCGAGCGAAAGATTCAGTTCAATAGACCTGGTCATTTCGCGGCACAACAGGGTAAAATCATCTCGCGTCATTTCTGGAAAACAGGCGCGGAAAAAGACAGTCTCAATTTGCATGAAAAGCTGGGGCCCAGCTGCAACCCGCTCTTTAACATGGTTCCAGAATTCAAGCAAAACGGATTCACAGCCAATTGTGTCTTTAATAATTCTGACAAGGCTGCCGCAGTGCATTAACCGGCCGATGCGAATGTAATCGTCAGAACCGATACACTCACAGACATCTGCAAGCCTCGGCAACCAGAACGCGCTGTCGAGAAGAGGATTGTTTTCGCTTATCAGCGCCCGCACAAGATTAAAGGTATCAGCGGCGACTTCTTTTTTAGTCAGCGCGGCGACTTGCGGTAGTGCAGCTATCAGATTCGCAGCATCAACCTGGTTATTATTTACCAGTACGGCAAGAAGGCCGACAAAAGACTGGGCATCGCGTTTTGAGCTGATCAGCGAGTCAACGGCAGCACTGTTGGCGCACACAGCTTTCAAAACTGAACTATCAGCGAGCGACAGAAAACGCAATAAGGTTCTCGGGTGCTCAGAAAGCCTTTTTTTTAAACGACTGGCGCTGAGACCTGCCTCGGCGAACAGTTTTTCAGGGTCAGATTTTGCAGCTACAAATTGCTCGAGAACCGCGCCCGGCAGCATCTTGTTCGTTACATCAAAAGAGGCTTTGTAATCACTAAGAACGGCAATCAGATCCTGAAGATCGTTACCAGTTTTCAAAACCGGTGCAAGAAGGTCCCCATAAAGGTCAAACAGGGTTCCCCAAAGATTCTCGCCAGATGGGTCATGCAAGGCAACGCACGGCAGACGACTTTCTTCAACAACCTTCCTGTATTGCCGCAAGAGTTTTGTCAGCGACTCCCGCCCTGAACTTTCACCGGTCATCGAATCCCCCCTTAAACCTGTTGCAACAGACTGTTCACTTTTTGAGAACTACAAAATAAAAGCGGCCCGATCATTTAATATGACAGGCCACGCGGGGTGAATCTCCGCGTGGCCTCGGGGTAGCAGTGGCCGATCAAATTAAGAGTTTAAAGCCCTTGCGGGCTAATCGGCTAGTTTGCCGCCATTTCGGCATATTTGCGATAGAAGGCAGCGCGTTCAGCTGCATCTGGAATTTCTTTGCGCGGAACCACAACCACATTCGGGCCTTCGGGTTTTGCGAATGACTGTTCCATGAACATTTTTACGATGGCGGGCGGCACCGGGTAAAGAATGTCGAAGGGGTCCTGTTCGGCTTTACCTTCACGAATCGCTTTGGTGCGTTCCATGGTTCTTTCGGTATTGGTCTGAATGAGATCGAGTATCTTGCAGACATTCGCGCTCAGGCCTTTTCTATCAACCTTATCCAGCGGGGTTCCCCACAGGTTAATCGTTCTGAGTTCGTTTACTTCCATGCTGGTGAGGTTGACAGTAGGTTCAAAATATACCAGCTTCATGCGGTAGGGAATTCCGGCGTACAGAGGGTCGGGGTTTTCCATGGTGATGGGTGAGCGGTATTCAAGATCGGTATTGACGCCGTTGTAGAAGACGCTGTAACCACGGCCAAGATAAAGATCGGTCATGCGATTCACCACAAACCATGCCAGCGTGCTTTCCCAGGGTGCGAAGCAGGGGCCGAAATCTTTGAACAGCATGTATCTGATGTTATCGCACGAGGCATTAACCACGTTGCCCAGTTCATGGTAGAAGGTCGATTTGCCGCAGCCGGCCGCGCCAATCGGAATAATCAGCTTCGGCTTTGCAGAGGTGAGCGTGTTTTTGTTCCAGTTTTTGTTCTCTTTTAAGGAAGCCGCGATAAAGGCTTCCATGTGCTCTTCGCCCTTTTTGAGAAGAACGTTCGGGTCTTGCGCGGTAATCTGCGCGATCAGAATGGCCAGAAAGGTGTTGATTACGTGATAGGGGCTGAGTTTGAAGCAGAAGTCAAACTTTGCGAGGTCTTTTAAGGCCTTGTCAAAATCAGGCTCGGCTTTGATTAGATACTTCTTTTCAGCGGCGTTTATCGCAAAAATCGGCCCGTTATACATGTTTTTAGCGTCTTTGAGCAGCTCTTTTGTGTCGCCTTCGGCTTTTGCGGCCTTGAGAATGTTGGCGATACAGATGGTGATGTCTTTTTTCCAGATTATGTGCTCATCGCTTTTGATAATCTCTGCCAGAGCCGGCAGTTTGTATTTCTCTGCGATCTGTCCGAAAATTTTTCTGGTTTCCTGGTTGGTGCTCATTTATCTTCCCTTTCGTTTATAAAGCTGCCTTTAAAAGCCATTCCACGCTGACAAAAATCATCGCAAAATCTCAATTCCGGCTGATAACAAAATTTTCTCAATCATTATACCCTATACAAATCGTTTCCGGAATTATCAGTTCAGTTAAACAGCCTGGCATGCTATAATTCCTGGTAATCTCGGCTACAGAGCATTTAAGGCAGTTAAGTTCAATTTGTAAACACCTGCCGATAACAATGGAAACCATGGGAGAAGCTTATGGGCTTTCAAAATGTCCTGATTGGCATGGCTTGGGAAAGCGGGCAATATCGGGTGGCCTTTCAGAAAACCGTGCCAGCGGTGAATTCACAGGCAATCACTTTTCAGGAAGTCGAAATCAATTCGGGATATCTTGATAAACTATCTGTTTTAAGCAGAAAACAGGTTGAACGCCTGCTGACAAAACCTGAAGATCTGGCATGTCTGAAGGATGCAGCCGAAAAATGCTCATTTTTCCTGCTGCACCAGACGGAACTATAGCCATGGAAAACCCGACACAGAACCTTGTTATCGACGAACTGAAGGACATGATCAAGGGTTCTCCGGATGGGCAGCTCCACCTCTGGTTCATTTTCTGTGAAGATGTCTATGAAACCAGGTTCGGCGATGGTTTTTATTCATACCCGCACCGGGCGTTTCAAAATAATGAAGAAGCTGAAAAATGGGCAAAAATGGTAACCACAGATTCAAAAACCGCTGATTCACTGGGTTTCAACGCCGAGGTTCATCATATCGTCGCCAGTCTGAACGAAGCCGGCAGCATAAACCTTTTCTCGCGTGATAAAGAACTATCGATCCGCGATCCAGAGCGAAAAATAATCGATTTTCTCAATGGAACCGACCCGGACTGGCAAAGCATTGTCAGAACGCTCAAAACAAAATAAAGCTCTATACCGGCCTCTGCCTCGATATAAACCATCTGAAAACATGGTTTGTCAGCAGAAACCATGTAACAAGAACTACAATCTGATCGATGACTCCGTTGGCATACAAAAGCCCGCCACCAATCGCCAGATTAATTGCATATAGCAGCGCGACAGACAGCATAAAAGCCGGAAAAAAGCAGATCAGACCAACAAGCACGTAAGTTATGATTTTCCTGATCATATTACCCTGATATTACCATAACCACATTTCTGCAATTCTTTGATGTGAAGACCTCTGGCCAAAGCATGCTCAGGCCTTTCTGCAGTCTGTTCGCTGATTATCGCCAATAACAAAATCAAGGGTTGCCTGATGACCCTGGTTCACAGACATCAGCATCATCCGCTTGTGATTTCTGATGAATATAGGAAAAGTATAAATGTCGGCCTGCAATAAACGCTGCTGATAGCTCGATTAAAACGAGGGCTCGAATGGATGGTTGTTTGGGAAGCAAGCCCCAGGAAAGAAACAGGATAAGGCTGAACCATGCTCCCATGAATGCCGGGTTGTTTTTCCCTGATTGTTCGGCGAAGCCTGTCGAACAGACTCCTGTTAAAATTGACCCTGCAATCAGCAAAAACTCTACAGCGTTCAAGAAATTTCGGGAAAACATATAAGCGCTGAGAAGACAGGCAACAATTAAAAACAGTGCTGCAAGACCGGTTAAATAACTGACCCCTCTTTTAAGCCTTTTGGAAGCAATTACACAAAGCCCTATGCCAATTACCGTAAATATGAAAGACTCATTCGATGCGTTTGAAAGCGCAAACCCTGCCGTGCAAAGCAGAATACCGACCAAACCAGGATCATGAGTTCGCCCTTCCGGACCTGTAAGTCGAAAGAGGCTGAAATACACGATTGTTGCCAGTGCCATGACCAATGGAAGTGGCCCCCAGTCAAGAAAGCCCGGGCGCCATTCAACTACTGGAAATTCAAGCAACCACCAGGAACCAATGCCGCCGCCAGGTTCGATGGTATAGCGAAACGCCGAGGCCAGCCAGAAAATACCAAGCTGTATTGGCCATGAAAATAGCTTCAAAGCTTGGTTTTTCATCTCTTTTGCTGTCTGCATATTTTCCATGATTATCTTTGAATCATTACCGTAAGCCCAACTCCCAAAGTTTCATATTCCTGTGGCGCTCTCAGCCTTTTCGGTCGTTATCCGTATTTTTGCGCGGCGTTTTGTTCGGCTTCTCATTTCTGAACTGTTTCACCTTGTCGTTCAGGTGTTCAATCTATTACAGATAAGCCTTTTTGCCGCTCAGTAAGCCCCCCTGAGCGATTAAAATGTTTTTGTTGTCTATAAGTCTAAACATCTCTATATTACCAGCTGAACAGCAATTTTTCGAGACTTGTAAAAATGATTTCGCTTTTATCAGGAATCAAATGTCCCGCGAGCAGTAAACACAGGAATTTAAGCCATGGAATATATATGCAGAATTTGCAAACAGCCGAGACCAGAGTCGGCCTTTACCGAAAAAAGTCACTCTCTCCACACCTGTAAAAAATGTAATATTTTAATTGATCTGAGAACCGAAGAGCGCCATCAATTAGAAGAAATCTTTAAAATTTTCATGCAGACGCGCATCTCACATAAAGACACAGTGAGGCTTAAAACCTTATGCACCAGCAAATATCCCCAGGTTTCTTCTCTTGCAAATCTTATTTTTGAAGTTGCCGAGCTCAGGCCTTACAAAAAAGCAAGATTTGCTTTTCTCGAACAGAAATACCCTGAACTCGCAAAAAAAATCGAAGAAGCCGGATTCTTTTACCCTCAATACATAAAGGCAAATAGCGATTAAGTTTGCTTGAATAGGTGCTAACCTTGGTAGCAATGGCAGATTTTACAGGCTGCCGGCGACGTTTGCCTGCAGATTTGGGAAGTGGGCCATCGTTTTCGCTGTCATGCGCATTCCGCATCGTGGCGCTCAACGATGTCGCTGAACAGCATTGCGTTGAAATCTTCCTGGTGGGTTTTTATTCGCAGCATCCGGTCGAGGCCTGCGACCTCCGGAAACCCGCCGGTTTCCCAGTATTCTTCAAATGCCTTCTGGATAGTCAGGCGTTTTTTGGCAGAAAGTGGATTATCAGGGGTTTTTGCAATGTAATTGCGGTGGCCGCTATCAATGCATCGGCAATCA
>Ga0116171_10003072_pt1 | contig 15512 bp, 7 predicted proteins | sample AD_JPNHW2_MetaG_FD_89798 | JGI IMG/M metagenome (GOLD analysis project Ga0116171, IMG submission 89798) | Active sludge microbial communities of municipal wastewater-treating anaerobic digesters from Japan - AD_JPNHW2_MetaG | ecosystem: Engineered > Bioreactor > Anaerobic > Digestate | place...
CCAGACCAGAATCCTTCGCCTTCGTCATCGGCAACGCAGGCACCGAGAATCTCGCGATATCCGTCGTCGCGGACTCCCGTGATTATGAGCAATGCTTTTGTTACATATTTTCCGCTATCATGGACTTTGAAATGGCTTGCATCGACATAGATGTAGGGGATTGGATGCTCAATCGGCCTCTTAAGGAACTCGCCAACTTTTTCATCCAGTTCTTTCGAAATGCCAGGGCCTTAATAACAATTTACAGAAAACTAGCTACACTGCCGGAATCGACGAAATCTTTTGGATCGGCCTGATAAGAGATGGCGATACCTTAGAGTGGATTACAGAGGAGCCATTTAACTACAAGAACTGGTGTCCAGGGGAGACGATTGATGAAAGTGAATGCATCACCTCCGGATAGCTATTCAGAAAACCTTACCGGGGTTTATACGTAACGATAAATGGATATGATTGGCAGTTCCTGGAAGCGATTGCATACCTTTCATCTGGAACTCTTTACAAAAATTTTGCTAAAATCGTCTTCTTTTTCACATCCTATTCGCCAAAAATCATCGAAAGTAATAAATAGTCCCATCAAGAACGCTTTTATTTAGGAGGGAATTAATGAAGAAACTTATGGGATCCTCAAATAATATGGATAATAAGAAATATTTTCAAGAAAATTTTGTTTATAAATTGAAATGGATACAAGCTTTAAAATTTTTATGTATCATCCTCTTAATAGCAATTCCATCCCTTGGCCAAAATCCTGATATAAATCTCACTAACAACATAACATCAATTCCTACTAATGAGACAACGTTAGCAGCAGATGACCATACATCGATGGCTAATTCGACCAACGTGTCATCAATTCAGACAAATAACACCGAGATCAATATCACATCCCTGCTAAACGAGGAAAATCTGAAAACCGCAATACCCGATGCATTGATTGTTCTTCCTGAGCAGATCTGCCCGGAAACCGCTGTCGTCAGCATGGCTGCCATCTACAACAACACATCAGCCATCTTCGAGATCAATAATACTAATTTCACAGGAGATAATGTTACCATTGAAGTATTCAGCATAGAAAAGGACAGGGACTATCTGGAATATGCAATTAGACCAGTTCAGGTAATCCTCAACAACCTTTCCATCGGAAAGCATCAATTGGATATCAAGGATAAGCTAACTGGGCTCAGCCTATACAACTCGACCTTTTATATCCGTCCCTTTGGGCAGTTATTCAATGGAAATGGGATAATTGGCAACCTGCAAACATATAAAGGGGGCTTGGTTAACGGTACAATGTATCTGGCGCAGTCCCCGCTAAATCCTGTTTGTGCTCCAGGGCTCTTCAATTATACCCATGTGTGGGCAAATTCTACGGATCAATTCGTCCTGGGATTCAATATCTCCAATACAGGAAATGATACCCAGCAGATCAATCTATCAATTCAAAGTGCGAATACCGGATTGAAAATCTCTCCATCATACGGCCTTTTCGAATCATTGAGCAAAGATTCATCGGCATTGATGCTATTTAAAGTTGAAAGCACCGATTTGAGCCCAGAAATATACGATTTAACATATAATCTGACGTACATCAACAACTCGATAAACCAATCACTAAATGGAGTTCTGCACATTGGCATCTATTCCATGAATATGTCATTTGAAACCAATGAAACAGTAAATACACAGTTTATTAGCCCGTTTAATGACCGGATCAACCAATCAGCTCAGGAATGGAATAGCTACCCCGTATTTGGAAATGCATCAATTTCATTCCCGGAAAAAGTATTTTACAAAGCATCTTACAGCAATTTCACATTGCAGGAGCCGAATAGCCCCTGGTTGCATGTGCTTGTGGGAGCAGCTGTTGGGTCGGTAATCGGAAGCGGCACCGAGCTTGCACACCAGTGCCTCTATCAACAGGGATTATCCTTAATGGAGGCTTTTCAACCTGGAAAATGCCAGGTCGATTGGGCAAGCGTGGTCTACGAGGCAGGCAAGACTGGAATAGCCGGTGGGATCACCGCCACTCTCGGTCCCGCCGTTATTCCTTCAGTCATTGCAGGGATTGAAGAAAGCGCATTTATCGAATCCGGCATGCAGTATTTTGAGCTTGCTTCTGGAAATAGGGAGTCAATGGACCTGGGCGAGATAGCATTTGCAGGTGTCCAGGGAGCAAGCGATGGTGTCATTGTATGCGGCGCATCAAAAGCAGCATCAGGCATTGCAGCAAAGATGCATGATATGGGCAAAGGATTGCAGATCCCCAAGAGTCCGGGATTCTTGAAGGATGCATATAAATATATAAAAGAATCCCTAAAATCCACCACAGCTGAAAAAGTTGTAAAAGCAGTTGAAAGAAGCCAATTTGCTAAAGACGCTTCTGATTATGGGCCGCGTGCTTTTCAGTCGGGATTTATCATAGGAGATCGAATCGGTGAATATATTATAAAGAATGCTTTCCAGGATAAATCAGGGACCCAGTTGATCGAGGTCTCTGGACAATACCTGGGCTTCAACTCACCCAAGGTAGATAAATCCTATATCGAAAAACAAATTCTAGATAATTCTGATAAAGCTGCGCAAACCCTTGAAAGCCCCAAGGCCCCAATTAAGGATATCAAACTCAATGGAACCATAATCGGCACACTCATTGGGAATGACTCAAACGCCATTGCTTATGGTATCAGAGTTATCTCGATTAACAGGACCTTCAACGAGTCAACTATCAAGGACGGAGACGAGATATTCCTGCTCAATAAATCTCTCTGCAGAGATGACATTGCTCCGGCGGGCAGCATCTACCCCACCGACTGGCTCCCATCCGCGGGAGACTATGTAGAAGTTTACGCCCGGCCTTCGGCCTTTGACTCAAACCTGACTGCCCTGGGGCTTAATAGCTCAACGAAAATCATCACCCTTTGCGGAGAATACGGCTTCTATCTGAGGCTAAGAGATATCCATCCGCCAGTGCTCTCCAACGGAGCGTCCTCTCCAAAGTACGGCAAGTCTACAGACGACTACACCTTCAGCGTGATTTATAAAGACGAGGATGGAGATGAACCGAGCCTTGCCGATGTGAGGATCATAGGCTTTAATGGAACCAAAAAAATTTTCGATAGCCCCTATACAGATATGACATGGGTATCGGGCGATATCAAGACCGGGGCTAAATACGAGTACACTACCAGTCTTCCTCCAGGCGAGTATCATTACTACTTCTTCTTCGGAAACCAGAAGAATAGCAGAATGTATCTGCCGGAAAATGGCTACCCAGGCTTCTTTGGACCAATTGTGGGCATGAGCTGGCCCCTTGAGCCATTCGATAAAGCCCATCCCGTGATTCTGGGATATGGCGACTTCAGCCTCTTCGGTGTTCATAATGCGGTGGACATTCTTTGTCGAGCGGGTGAGGGCGCGTATGCTGTGGAATCAGGAACTGTCGTCCGATCTGATAAAAACAAGGCAGGACAGACCGATGAGACTCTCTACATCAAAGGGGATTATTCGAATAAGATCATTCAGTACACCCACATCTCCATCCTGAACAGTTTAAAGAAGGATGGTGCAAGGGTCAACGCCAGAGACTTCATCGGCACCGTGAAGGTCAGCGATGAGTCCGGGTTCATTTCTCCCCACCTTCACTTTGCCATAGTCGGCGACGATATAGGAGACGGAGATTATGTGCCAGGATTTGAAAATCCACTCCTTCTTCTGGAGCCCAGGGCCGACTACGGTGAACCACCTAAGGTAAATGAGATCGCCTTCAGAGAGGATGATGCAGGTAAGAACGAGAGCGTTAAGCTTGGTTATTTCAAGAAGAACCAGGATGGCGTCTACGAGGTATGCGGAAAGGTAGACATTGTGGCTAATGTGGCCGATGCCATGGGTGCCTCAGAGACAGCAGGGGCCTATAAGATCGGCTACTCCATCAGAGGGATGGATAACAATAGCAAAGAAATAGATGGCATCCTGGTGGAGTGGAATGAGCCTATTAAAGATGTGATTGCTCCACTGAATATCGTTTATGAGCTGCATCCAGGATATCCAAGGTCATCATACTATAATAGCTGGTATATCGTCACTAATTCCAAAGCTATTGTCAATCAGAGTGAAAGTGGAAAGCTCTCTGCTCTCTCGACCGATGGATGCTGGAATACATCTTCTGTTTCCCCTGGATTATATGAGGTCACCGTCTCCGCTTGGGATGCCAGAGGCAGCGTGATCGGGTCCAAGACTGTGAAGGTCTTGGTGACGGATTCCGGAAGCTGCAAGCTACCGCAGGCCACCGATCAGATGTCCGCCAGGATTATCGAGCCACTTTACCTACCTCAGGGAGACTACACGTCTGGGGATATTGTTCCTGTTAACTTCACAGTAGTCAATACTGGAAAGCCTGCCATACTGTACGCTCTCGCCTCAGTTAGGGGACCGGATGGTATCTGGCGGCAGATGCATGAGAATCTGGGTTTAAGAAACGGTACATTCGGCAACTCCGTCCTGAAATTCCAGATTAATTCGGGGGACATCAAGTTTAACACCTTCGCCTGGGCGGTTACCAAAAATACTACGCCGGGAAGGTACGATGTCCACATCGAGGTCAGATCCAATGAAATGGGCGGGGAGAAGGCCGGCCTGCTGGATGAGAGAGATAACTTCAGCCAGTTTGCAGTACCCGAAGCTAGAATGAGGGTCGACCTTCATCCCGAGAAGACCACCTATCATCCGGGAGAGGTGGCGAGGATAGAAGCCGATATTGTCAATGAGCTTGGTGAGAATGTTTCCGTCTGGCCAGAGGTTCTTTTTAGAGATATCATGGGAGATGTTGCCATATACAGGCCTCTGACAAATGTTACACCAAGTCATGCAGAACTGAACACGGGTGAAACGCAATTAATGTCAATTCAGCTTGCTCTACCCAAAAACGCGCCTCTTGGAGACTACGAGATATCTGTGGACTGCTACGAGGACGAGAATCTAACCCGGAAGTACAGGGACAATATCGATTGGGCGCATGCCTTCCAAGCTGCAAAGCCCGTGAACATCACTCCAATAGATGTCATCATGGTTCTGGATAGATCTGGAAGCATGGGGGAGGTAGACCCTGTTTGTGACGACTCTAAAATTGAGATGGTAAAGGATGCCGCCAGCTTTGCAGCGACCGATGCGCTGAACAGCGGCCCTGGCAATAGGGTCGGATTAGTGTCCTTCTGCCATTATTCGTCCAATGACATCGATCTGACAAGGGATCAAAATGCCATCTCAGAAAAGATAAACGCGCTCCAAGCAGGCGGAGATACGTCCTATGGGGCAGGATTACAGGAGGCTCTGAACCAGATGGTAACTCATGGCAACTATACCAGCATTCCTGTCATCCTTTTCATGTCCGATGGATTGCACAATACCTGGCCAAATACAGAGGATTATGTTCCGGAGTATACTGGAAGGGGCATCAAGATATTCACAATGGGCGTAGGAAATGGCTATGACCATAGCCTGCTGGAGTGGATGGCTGATGAGACCGGAGGAGAGTACAAATCGATTGAGGATTGCTCAGAACTTAAAAAAGTATTCTGGACTGTTCAGAATCTGGCAACAGGCTTCAGCGATTTTGAAGTTATCACGGACCTGGCCCAGGACAGTGAAGTGAATGCCACGATCTTTGAGATTCCGCCCGGCACAAGACAGCTCAATCTCACCCTCGACGCTAAAGAGGATCTGTCAGATTACCTGGTATATGGACCGGACCACCAGCCAGCTGCATTTGATGAAACCGATGGAACGCCCAGGGTCCTCACCTTCAATAATCCTCAGCCTGGCAATTATACCATAGTATTCTGGAGAACTCCGGAATCTCTGAACCAGAATGCCAACGGAATCAGCATCCCTGGACCAGACAATTCCATCCAGAATACGTCAGGGAATACTACAGGGTCTGGCCAGCTCAAGGTGATGTCGGCAAACCCTTTCCTGACCAATCTCATTTTTCCGATACAGACGGCCATTGCCCAGGATCAGGCTAACAGTTCAGAACCGGTCGGTCTCGATAAGATACTCGCCAGTGAATCGAACGCAACTAACAGTACAGGCAATAGCTCGTCAGTTTATGGTTATGTCAAAAAAAAACTGAGTGAGGTTATGAGGGAAAAAGCAGATCAGAGTTATCCTGTTTGGCCTAAAATCGTTGACTTTCCGCCTGATGCAGAATATCTGAAGATAACCATCGTTGCCAGTAAAGGGCCCGTCAACATCACAATTCTTGATCAGGACAGGAAGCCTGTGAACCCGGTGATCTACCACACCAACACCTCCCCTGAGACTATCATCCTGGAGAATCCCAGAGCTGGAAAGCATACGCTACTGCTCTATGGAATCGCCGAAGGGGATGAGCTGTATCTGAGCAAGTATGATCGACCTCCACTTCCTTCAAGAGATGTGATCCGAATAAAGGAGATGTCCGGTCAGGATCTTGCCGACTACCCGGTCCTTATCCAGCTCGCAGGCAAGGACTTTCCTACCAATGCCAGGAGCGACGGCTCTGACATCTCATTCTTCGACGATGGCGGAAACCAGCTCAAATATTGGGTCGAGGACTGGAACAGCGACGCCATGACCGCCAAAATCTGGGTAAAGCTTTCGTCCCTTCCTGCAAATAGCGAGAGGAACATCTCTATGCGATCTGGCACCTCTGGCGCATCTGGAAGCGACGGATTCTCAGTATTCGATTTTTTTGATGATTTTGAAGACGGAGCGCTGGATACAAACAGGTGGATGACATCATCCGGGACGAGAACCTATGTAGGAGAGCACGATGGAGTGGCAGAGATCCGAGCTGACGCCAGGACCCGGACCGATGCAGACCTGATCTCGACCGAGAGCTTCAAGCCCAATGTGACCATGGTGTACCGGAGCTACGTTTCAAGAGGCCAGATAGGAGATTGCAAGGGCCTTGGATTAATCGGCTCCAATGTGATGGAGGACCCGAACAAAGTATTATCCGGAGTTTACTGGAGAGGCCAGAAGACGGATCTCTTCGATAATTATCGATACCTGACCGGAAAGGGCCTGATGGAAGGCAACTCTAAAAAATTCAAATCGAACTATGAGGAAGGCTGGCGTACCTGGGAGGTGAAATGGCTCGATTCAGGAATTGATTATGGCATCGATTCAACGGTCATTCCTTTCAAAACGATAGATAAATCCACCACAAGCATAGCTCCCAGGTTCAGCATCAACACCACAGTGACATCGCTGCCATCAAATATCTTGGTAGACTGGGTGCTGGTGAGGCATTGCGCCTCCAAGGAACCGAAGGTAGTCTTTTTAAAAGCATCTACAGAAGGGGTTTGAAATGAGCAGAATGCTGTTAGCGGCCCTTGCACTGGCCGCAGTTTTATTGGCAGCCGCCGGGATATGCAGCGGCCAGGATTTTGCGGAGATCAGGGGGCCGGTGAGCCTGGTGAAGAATGGTGAGACTTACACCCTGGGCCCGAAGGAGACCGATAATAAGTTCTACGGTTTTTATTACGACATCGACGATGATCTGGGCACTGAATCAATCACCATGTCCATCTCAAATGGGGATACACTCGATGGCGATGCAACTCCTGCAGGTGTGCAGTACATGACAGAAGTGCAGAAAAATCGTTTCGAGTTCGAGAACTGGGGCGCTTATGATTGTATTGGTTTCCTGGGCGAGAACCACTTTGCAGGATACATCCGCGAAGCCGAAGCTACCCAGTCACATCTGGCATCGTTGTCTGAAAATAAGGACCTGATATCCAGCGAGATGCTCTCCCTGGTGCTGATCGATAGCGATGACGAGATGACGCTCAGCACCGACACTCCTCTGAAATTGAAAGACGGATATGAGCTTAGAATTGGAGAAATAGACATCAACGGCGACAAAGTCAATGTTGATCTCTACAAAAACGGTGCCCTGGTCACCAAATCGGTAGCCACTACGGGAACCAATTCCATTGGTGATAGCTCATTCTGCTATAAGAAAGATTCTGGCGATACAGCCGGTTTGGTCAGCATAGCAGTGCACTTTAAAAATGTTTTTCGTGGTTCTGACAGAAATGCCGCTACCGTCGATGGGATCTTCCAGATATCGGAGAACACTGTGAGGATAAGCTCAGGCACTCAGTATGACAAGATGAGGATCTCGTCCGTGACGAATTCAAAGATCGAGATGGACAACAAAGATAATACCATCAGGCTGACTGAGAATCGGGACATTCCCTTAATGAGGGGGCTGCGTATAAAGACCGCGGACCAGGATGATATAAGTGACAGCAATCCACTCCGGTTCTATCTGTATAAGAGATTAACCGATCCAGGTGTGTACCAGATAAACGGTCGAGTGGATGCAATTGTTGACGGGAGAGAGGTTCATTGGGATTCAAAGAGCTTTTCAGGATTTTACTACGACCTGGACAGAGATGCAGGCGATGAAGAGCTCATGATGACAATATCCGGTGGCCTGGATAATGGTTTCATAAATCCCGACAACATCGTTTATCAGACCCAAGCCCAGTCCATACCATTCAACCATGAGGAATGGGGAAGCTACTATGTGATTGGATTGCTCGGCGAGAGGTACCTTGCAGGATATTCAACATATGGCAGCGGACGGACCTCCTTCTTGCAGGACTCATCTGATGAATCAAACCTTATGCAGTACGATCTGCTATCCAGGATACTCATAGACAGCGATGATACCGCTAATCTGACCCCCGGTTCAGTCTTCCCGCTCGAGGAGGGCTATGAGCTGCGGATAAAGGAGATCGACCAGCATAGCAACAAGGTAGTCATTGCGCTGGCCATGAACGGGAAAGAGGTTCTGAGCGACTACGTCATCGAACTTTCTGAAAATCCAACCTTCCGCTATAGAAAGATGCTGGGCGAGATGCAGGAGGTGCCCCTGATCGCAGTGAACTTCAGGGAGTTCATGGCCGGCACGGAGATCTCTGTGGCAGAGATAGAAGGAATCTGGCAGATCTCTGAGAAAACGACAAAGATCGGTGAAGGAACCAAGTTGGGAGAGATGACCATATCCTCAGTCGATTCAAAGGAGGGCCAGATGTCCATTGATGCGACCAATGAGGATGACACGATCTCTCTGGGAAAAGATAGAACAATCGATCTTATGGACGATTACTATATCAAAACTGCCGACCAGGAGACCGTAAGCGATAGCGATCCACTCAGGTTCTTCATATTTAAGGAGGTCAAAGTTCCCGGAGGATTTGCAGATTCTGGAGAGAGCGATATAGCCGAAACAGTAGCGGAACAACCAGATGCTTCACAGGAGAAAGAGACTAATGTTGAAACAGGAAATGAGACGATAGCAGAGCCGGGAATTCCTCCGGAGCAAACAGACGGGCCTAAGAAGCAGCCAGGTCTCTCAGCTATACTGGCTCTGGCTGCAACAGTGATCGTCTGGTGTGCTTTGAGGAGAGATGAATGAGCAATGGAAGAGGATTTTAGGACTTCCATGACTTTCCATTTTTGATTATAGGGAGGGAGAACTGTGAAAACATTGCCAATCGCAATAGTCTTAATAGTAGTCCTTATCGCAGGAGTATTCATCCTGCAGAATAACAAAGATTCGAATAGATCTGCTGGAAGTAATGGCTTACTAGGCAAAGGCATTCCGGATAATTATTATTTCTCGCTCAAGTCTGCTGATATCGATAGTCCTATTGAGCTGATAAGGTTTGCAGAAAGCGTGAGGCCGTATTCTAGCGGCTTTACCATTCCGGAAAGGGTTGCCTTCTTCGAGTGGTACTTGAAGAACCGTGGCTTCAATGTAAGTTTCGCTTACTCCGATGCATTCAGAAACAGCAAGAACGAGCATGTCTGGCTGATCGTGCGAAACAAGCAGGGCGAAGAGATGGCAGTAGAGCCAAGTTCCATAGAGATGAAGGCTGAGTCGATATCCCCGACGACACCTGATTACAAGAATTATCAGAAGCGTTTTAAGGATATCTACGAGCTGAGCGAGAACACCGGAGGCCCAGACAGGTATGCCTGGTGGCGCGAGAGTTCCGGCCAGAAACTATTCAATGAAAGCATTACTCTTCTCAAGAGGGATCAGCTGTCTGGGACGACTTGACGGCAAATTGCTTCTCTGGCAAATAGACGAGGAAAAAAGAAGAGATTTATGGGGGTTTGCCTGAACCCCTCAATAATTTTCTAGTGATTTTCAGATCCAGGGAGTCAGCTCCCAGAGAACAATTGTTCCATCCGAACTGCTTGTCGCCAGTGTCTCGCCATCGGGGGAGAAGGCAACGCAGCTGATCCCTCCATAGGGATTCTTTATCGACAATAGCTCTTTATTCAGGGCCAAATTCCATAACTTAACTATGCCGTCATTGCCGCTGGAGGCAAGTATCCAGCCGTTTGGCGAGAAAGCTACGCTTGTCACTGCACTTGGATGTCCATTCAGAGTCAGCAATTCCCAACCGGAAGGCGCATCCCAGAGCCTGATGGTGCCATCATCGCTGCCCGAGGCCAGTATCTTGCCATCCGGGGAAAATGCCACACTGTTCACGGCGTTTGAGTGTCCATTCAGGGTCTTCAGTTCCAGTCCAGTTGCCGAGTCCCAGAGCTTGATAGTATTATCATTATATGAACCGCCTGAAGCCAGTATCTTGCCATCTGGGGAAAATGCCAAACAGTTCACGGTGTATGTGTGCCCGTTCAGGGTCTTCAACTCCCGGCCAGTTGCCGAGTCCCAGAGCTTGATAGTACTATCACTGCTGCCTGAAGCCAGTATCTTGCCATCCGGGGAGAATGCGACACTGTACACGGTACCTGTGTGACCGCTCAGGATCTTAAGCTCCAGACCCGAAGCTACATCTTGCAGCTTGACTGTGCTATCGTCGCAGCAAGTGGCCAGAATTTTTCTATCCGGTGTAAGGGCAAATCCAATTGCACAGCCAGGCAAGCTTAGAGATCTAACCGGTTGGCCTGAGTCTACATTCCATAGCTTAACTATGCCATTTTCATCGCCAGAGAACAGGGTGTCTCCTTTAGGCGAAAAGGATAGGAATCTGATAATCAACGGATTAGAGGAGTTGCCCAGGACAATTGCTGACCTTGCATGAAGCGTGTCCAGGCTCATGGGATCGCACCCGTCCACTGCGCGCGCAGATCCATTGATGTTGATCGTCTTTTCAGAGGCCTCTGATTGTGCGGCCTGCGTCACGGCAACAAAGGCTAAAATCAAAGCCAGAAGAACTGCTAGGGGCAATGTACTGATCGTCATCCTAATGCACCTTATTCCTTTTTGGGTTTCCTTCAATCACTTCAGGATGGCTAATGCACTTTATCTATAAGTATCAGTCGATCTTACGAAGTCATTTCACTTGAATTAGCCAGCAAATCCGCACAATGCAGGCCCATTATCGCAGAGTTTAACAACAAGTTCTATGCTAGACAAACATAGAAATATTAATTTGAACCATGCAAATAATGGGGAATAAAATGAAAAGACCAAAGGCAATAGGAATTGCGGTTCTATCCGTCTTCATGATTTTGTGCCTTAATGCAGCCGGTCAGCAAGCTGACACACCTTCAGAAGACGGCGCGACTGACCTGGTTAACGATGCCAATACAAGTGTATCTGTTCCGAGCGATTTGCAGGGCCCGGAAATGTCCGCGGATGATATCCTGCATCTGACCGACGGCACTGAGCAAGCAGGCAGACTGATGTCTTTTGATCAGGAAAAATTTGCCGTGAATGTGCAGGGTGATGTTAAAGAGATACCCCGAGCAGAAGTGGTGAGCATCGCGCTCGGGCAACCCCAGCTTCGTCCTAAACTGCTCTACGTCGGCTCCGACAGCGACGATCTGGCCAATGCCGCTGTAGGTGATGCGCTGAAGAAGGCCGGATTCGACCTGACATCGGCAACCAGATTGCCGGCGTCCCTTGACGGTTTCGACGTGGTCGTCCTTGAGAGCGTTTCCGCCTCATCGCCAGAAGCTGCCAAGATGCTGCGAAGCTTTGTAGGCAAGGGCGGAGGCGCTGTGCTTGTGGGAGAGGTGCCATGGGCATTTTGCCCGGATGGGGACTTAAATGATTATTGCATTTATGAAAATGGTAATTGTATAAGGGCCTATCCGCGCGATACTTCTTCAGTAGCAGATTGGGTAGGTGGCTCAACTATGGAATGGATTGAGGTCTCCAATCCAAGGATTGCCGTCTCCATTGCTAATCCCTTCTACGCATGCCCGGACATCAATGTTGGGGATGAATTGTATGTCTTCGAAGGAGATACAGGCATAAGATATTTCCAAATTGGCAGTCTCTCTGCAAAGGCGCGACCTGTAGCAAAAATCAGATATGAGATAGGCGGAGAGGAATACACAGGCATTGCCGCATTTGCTTACCCCTTCGGCACGGGGCGGACCTACTATCAATCCATGTCCTACGAAGCAAATCACCCGAAACTGGTTGAACTGCTTGTTGCCGGTGCGAAGTGGGCTGGCGGAGTCTTGCCAGAGATTGGCGGCTAAAGAGCGGGAAAAAAAAATTATTCTTTTTTCAGAATGCAAAGCCGCTACTTGATAACCTCTGTTCTGTAGATGTAGAACCTCAAGGTGTCATTATTTGCAGTCCGAATGCTTATACCTGGCATGAGATCAATATCACTATTCTTTGTCAGGGTTATGGATTCGTCTTTGTTTTCCATGGCAATGGCGCCATTGCTGGCATCTACTGATCTGATGGTCATCTTACCATACTTCGTGTCGACATAAACAGGAGTGGGCGTTTCGGATACCTGCCAGATACCATCCGCAATGGCCATCGTGTAGTCCTCATCCTTGTAGGTAGTCCTGAAATGGACGGCAATTATGGCCAGATTCTCTTGGCTTCCGACATTTTTGCGGTAATAGTATGTTTTATCGAATTGCGTAGCTTCATATTTTGAAGGAGCTATGAAGGATTCATCAACTACTTTCCCGTCCTTTAACAGGTTCAGGTACACTTTTTCTTCATCGCTTATCCCTTTGAGCACCAGCTCATAGCCTTCTTTGAGCTTTATTGACTCACCTTTTTTGACAATCCTGCTGGCATCTTCATCCAGTAAGATCTTCTCAAGCTGTTCATCAGCGAGTGAGTTCTCATCGGCAGATACCCTGAACAATATTGATTCGTAACCCGAATCATATTGACTATTTTTCTCAATATATCCCGCAAAATATTTCTCACCCATAAATCCAATCGCCTGGTAGCTGCCCCATGGTTCGTATTCGAAATCCTCCATTTGAGCAACTGCGGTGTAAGTAAGGCCGTATGGATAAGGTTCTCCGCTTAAATTATTGCCATCGGTCAGAGTAGCAGTCAAGGTTTCCGTGCCAATATCATTACTGATATCGTAGTAAAATCCTGCGAAGTTCTGTGGATTCCAGGTGAAACTGTTGCCATCAAGCAAGTTGCTCTGTCCATTTATTGTGCCGGCTACGGCACCTCTTAGCTCATATGTTCCCGGGTCTGTTATCTCCTTATAGATGTAGAATCTCAATGTGTCATTATCTGCGGTCCGAATGTAAATTCCTGGAATGAGTTCGATATTTTTATTCTTGGCGAGGGTAATAGTGTTGTCCTTGTTGTCCAAAATGATTCTGCCATTGGCATTATCGATAGCGGCAACTCTCAGTCTGCCATAGGCCATATCAACTTTGGCATTACTAAGCGCCTTTATCGGGTCATTCGTTTCATAGGATATGCCATAAGGTTCATCACCGCTCAGTCTATTCCAGTCGGTTGCAGTCATGGTCAAAGTCTCGCTTCCCAAGTCGCGATCTATATCGTAATAGAATCCTGCGAAGTTCTGCGGGTCCCAGATGAAACTGCTGCCATCAAACAAGTTGCTCTGGCCACCGACGCTGCCAGCAATCGAACCACGAATCTCCAGCCCAGATACCGGAATAGCTGCAAATGATATCAAAATCAAAGCCGCAAGCCCGCTTATGAAATGAGATCTCATTTTGAATCACTCTAAGTCTAATCATTTCACTTAATAAATTAAAAATTTTGTGTTTTTAGTTGCATCTATCCCGCCAATGAAAAATGTATTATAGTTAGTAGTATTATTTATATGCAACAGAACTTCATTCTCTGCGTGGATGATATTAATGTCCGAAGAGAGCACACGAATTGCCTTATTCTGGAAAAATCTGGATGGCGATGTGCAATGCGATCTTTGCCATCAGAACTGCCGCATCCGCCCGGATAAGAGGGGAATTTGCGGGGTCAGAGAAAATCAGTCAGGCGAGCTGATGACCCTGGTTTATGGAAGCCTGGTGGCAGCCAACGTTGACCCAATTGAGAAGAAGCCATTCTACCATTTTCTGCCCGGCAGCCTCGCCTATTCCATAGCCACCGTGGGCTGTAACTTCCGCTGCCTGCATTGCCAGAATGCAGACATCTCCCAGCTTCCCAGAGAGACCGGCCGGATACCGGGAGAGTTCGTGAGCCCGGAGAGCGTGATCGCAGAAGCCAGCGCTCTCGGCTGCCAGTCCATCGCCTACACATATTCCGAACCCACCGTCTTCTTCGAATATGCCTTTGATGTAGCTACTCTCGCCCATGAAGCAGGACTGAAAAACGTCTTTGTCAGCAACGGCTACATGAGCCGAGAGGCAGCAGAAAAGATCATACCCCTGCTGGACGGAATCAACATCGACCTCAAAGGCGACGATCAATTCTACCGAAAGGTCTGTGGAGCAAAACTTGAGCCGGTAGAGCAGAATATCGAGCTGTTCTTTAAGTGCGGCGTTCATGTGGAAGTAACGACCCTCCTCATTCCCGGCCTCAACGATTCTGAGGCGGTTCTGGCGGAACTGGCGGCCTTTCTGGCAGGAGTGAATGCTGATATGCCCTGGCATATCTCCGCCTTCTATCCCATGTACAGGATGAGAGATGTTCCCAGGACGGGTGCGGATTCAATTCACAGAGGAATAACCGCAGGCCGCGAGGCTGGATTGAAATATGTCTATGCAGGAAACCTCGCCGGGGAGAGCGATAATACAATTTGCCCGGAATGCAAAGAGTCTCTCATAGAACGGTCGGGATATCGAATCCTTAAGAATTCTGTGATCGATGGACATTGCAGCAGATGCAATGCGCCCCTCTATGGCGTTTGGAGCTGACCCTGGAAATCTGATCAGCGATATCTGCAAAACTCTTAAGTATCGGCCAGTAGGAATATGCATTCCATATGCCATTTTGCTCTGTAGAAGAAGCAATTTCCGAGCTGCAATCAGGCCGCTTCATCATAGTTCTGGATGATGAGAATCGAGAGAACGAGGGGGACCTTTTGATGGCTGCGGAAAAGGTGACGCCCGATGCCATCAATTTCATGGCCCGATTCGCTCGCGGACTGATCTGCATGCCAATGACCGCGGAAAGGCTGAGGGAGCTTGACTTGCAGCTCATGACCGCCCAGAATTCAGAATCAATGGGCACGGCATTTACGATCACAGTAGACGCCAAGGCC
>Ga0116171_10003073_pt1 | contig 15510 bp, 22 predicted proteins | sample AD_JPNHW2_MetaG_FD_89798 | JGI IMG/M metagenome (GOLD analysis project Ga0116171, IMG submission 89798) | Active sludge microbial communities of municipal wastewater-treating anaerobic digesters from Japan - AD_JPNHW2_MetaG | ecosystem: Engineered > Bioreactor > Anaerobic > Digestate | place...
CTGAAATATTAACTATGGGTTTAGAACCTATCAGGATACTTACTACGCCCCGCAACCTTGTGTTTAACCTTGTTATAGACAATGATAGATGTAACAAGATTGCACTATTCAGAAAAGAATGGTTGATTCCTAACACGATAAAATATTATAATGGAGCTAACAATGGAGCGTAAAATTGGTGAAGTGTTTACTTACAAAAACTTAAAGCTTGTTACTGTTGAAGACTTAGATGTAGAAAATTGCTGTGACAGCTGCGTTATTGACCATGAGTGCATTGAAAGCAAATGCAGTAATGTCATAGGTTACTGTAGTGCACAGAGTCGCGCGGATAACAAAAATATATGTTTTCATAAAGCCGGGCAGGAGGCACAAGGGTTTAGACTTGCTAATAGCAGTAAAAAAGAAAGAGTTAAAGTTGTAACGTACTGCGAGCAGCGATTTCTTGTCAGTGATTTTGTAAAGTATATGGCAACAGATGTAAATGGTGATATTTTTGGATATAGTACAAAACCTACTTTGATAGGAGACACCTGGCGTAAAACGTCAAGTAGCTGTAAATGTGAGTTTATAGCAAACATAAACTTTATAGGCAGTTGCAGTGAATCGCTGCGAGACGTAACAGAATAGGAGGTACTATGTTTAAGTTGTTAGAACCATTCACAACAGTTGCATCATATCAAAAAGTTGTTACATATGCAGGTCGGAACTTAATAGTACATGGCTGGACTAAGTACATAGTAACTTTTGAAAATGGTGATGTATTCTGTTATTCAGTAAAACCGCAAACTATGAGATAGAGTTTATTGCAACGTATACGTATGAAGGTAACTGGAAAGAATCGCTGCAGGGGGTTGACTAAATGGTCTGCACATACAATCAATGTTCAATTTATCAAGATTGTGTTAAACGTTTAGATGAAGACATGACACGCGATGAGTGTGAATATCATAAGAAAAATATTGTAGGACCATTCGAGTTGCGTGTTCCGCCTCGCCCTTTTATGGATAGTACTCCGTGCAGCAAGCTCCCAAAATTTAGTATGGATAAAATATCATTTGTACTTAGCAAGGACGATATTTTTACAGCGGACATAGAAGCACTTATGAAAGTAGAACGTCCAACGTTACTATCAAGAGGGCCACAAGCTGACCTGTTCATAGTAGACTATCCATGGAAGCCACATGTTGATATGATGATTAAAACTAAGCATCTAATGGAAGTAGCCGCAGAAAGAATGGGTAGCGACATATCTATAGGCTATAACGCACTCACGGATGAAGAACGCGACAGAATACGCGGGTGTAAAATTTCATTTGAAGGACTATGTAATAAAGATTTGCAAACTGCGTGCAACGATAAACCATTTGATTATGAAGAGTTTGATCGCGTTACTCGTGACCTTAAAAACAGGTTTGCCAACAGAGAATTGATGAGTAAGGCAACGAATGAGGATTTGATTGGTATTATAGTTGCTGTAATAGTAGAATACAAAGAACGTGCAGATCATTCTGAAGATAAAGCGCATTTGATAAAATATTTAAAAGCAAGAGTAAATAATGCAATTGATATTAAGGAGTAAACTATGGGATGTCCACTAACAGACTGCGGTAACTACAGCACTTGTTCTATCGCACAATCGGAAGATTTGTATGCCTACATGATGTGTAGAGATTACACGTTAGATAGACAGGGAAAGTTGAACGAAAGCTTGGACGAGTATAGACAGAAAATCATGAACGGCTGCTTCCCTAAAAGTAACAAGGAAAATTTTGAAGAGTTCAACATGTCGATGTTTGAGTTGACGTTGTTAACTTTAATGCCGTCTGAAATTATTGTAGAGATTATCGCGAAATGTGCAGCAGAACTCGATTTGCGTGCTTCGCTAAACGTTGGCAAGACAGAGAAGAATAACACATTCTACCATCTCATTAAATCAATCTTAGATAAAAAACTGGTGAGTTGATATGGTTATTAACGATATTGAAATAAATGGTCTGAGAGAAATTTGTGGAGTCCGAAGAATAGAACGGTTGATCGAGGAAAAACTTTTTTCATACATCTCTAAAAATCCCGTAAAGTTAAACGCGGAAGGCGCAGCGAAGATCGCGAGTCAAGTGATGAATGAAGGTGAAAATTTTTTTAAGAATTACCGGGAACTGACGATCGATTACGCACAGCAAGAATCGAAAAGCGAACAACGTATTATGACATTTGTAGTTAAGTGGGGACATAAGTAGTGTACGAAATATGTGTTACAGTCAATAATATAACGAGCTGCGTGCTGCTACCGTTCGACGGAATTGTCATTTTGTGCTTTGCAGATGCTGTAAAAGTTGTGTTCAAAAAGTATTCGACAGTAATAAAATAAATTCAAAAAGTAAAAAAATTAATATATAATATAAAAGTAGTTAATAATATATGTTTATATTATTTAACGTGTTAATTAATTTAGCGAATGTGAGGTAACGACAATGAGTAACAATGAAAAGACTTTGGTAAAGATCACTTCAATCAAAACATGTATTTACGCGCTTAAGCTTAGCGCTGAACAGAAAGAATCAAAAGACTCGGTTAAGCAGGCTGTGCTTCCGTTCATTGAAGATTCCGATTATGAAGTTGACCATCTTGATGATGAATTCGAAGGCGTTGAATCTGTACAGTTTCAGCAGGATATTTTTATTGACACTGTAAATGCGTCTGACATAGTAAACTGCAAGACAGGAATGATTACAGACATGAATCAGAAAGCGTATTCGGCAAGTTTTCAGTATCCTTTTAAAGTTTAACGTATTAGGTAAACAAAATGATAAAAGAAATAGACAACGATGAGCAAGCCGTATTTACGTCACCAAGTATTATTACTGTTGTTCGTAACGACAGCGAGAGCTTAAAAAAGGCAATGATTACAAAGGATGGAAAGCCAATTATACACATTCAAGCAGAAATTGGTATGAGTGAAATTATTTTTGCACGTACACTTATTAAGTACGTAAGAAATGTGCGCAGCGAGTATAATGATATATAGGAGAGTTAAATGAAAAGTTTTATTACAGCTTTGATTATTGCTTGCTGCGTGCAGCTAAACGCTGATTGCTTCGAGCGGGAATACAACTCATGTCAGGAATCACTTGACTACGATTACACTACTGAAGAACAGCAAATCGACAACGAGATTGAATGTGAAGAACTGAGTAAAGACTACTGTGATGGTAGAATAACACTCGCTGAGTTCGAACATAACAAGCTTCGTTTAACGTCGTTCTAAAGGTTAAATATCACAACTATATCCGTTGATTAAATAACAAAAAGTATTAAAAAGGTAGAAATAAAATATTAATAGTTAAAAATATATTATATAATATTAAAGGTTGATAATATTAAATAGTTAATATTATTAACGAGTGACGATTAACGTAGACTATGTGAGGTAGGCTAATGAAACGCAAAGATTTAACACTGTGTCAGTCGTGTTTTAGAAGTGACTGTCGAAATTGTAACAATTTGGTACCGTTTACGAAAAGCGAACTTGTGTATGAAGTTGTTACCACAGCAATGCAAGCTATTTCAGCAGTTGGCTCAATGGCTATTCTTGTTTACATTTGTTTCGTGTTAAACTAATCTAAGGAGAGTATTATGAAAGAACGCAAAATAACAGTTACGTCAGAAAGACAGCATAACATGATAAATGAGATTATCGCGATTAAGTTAGCGTATACAATGGAGCTCGTTGATGTTAAATATTCAACACTTACGAAGTATGACGTTATACAGTTCGCAGCAGAAGCTGAGAAAGCAATGCTTCAGGACGGCGAGGTATCAAGTCATTTGTGTGATTTCGATGCAAACGTAATTGAAAGAGCGATTACTACAGCACTACATCGTAATGACAACGACATTAACACGAGAATTCCATCCGTTAACGAGATGTTAACTAAACTAACAGCCGGTGGACATTTCAACGAGTTAGTAGAATTGTACAACAGAACAGACTGGACAAAAGAGGCTATCAATGGCTAAATACAAAATAACTGTGAATGTAAAAGAAGTAAGAGTAAGGTCAATATCAGTAGAATGTAACGACGAGAAAGAAGCGAAACTGTTGGCGCAGGTCGCGTACAGCGAAGGCAAGATAGCTATGACAGAAGACACAGTTATGATGACTACGTTTTCAACGGGCTTCGTTCAGACAATTAACAAAGACTAAGGAGACTATACTATGGTAAAAGAAAAAACTCAAACAGAGAACATTATTGGTGTAACACATTTCACAGATGTGAAGACTACAAAAGAATTCGAATTGGTAAGCGGCGAAACGCAGCGCGACGAACGCAGGAAGTTTACACTTCTCATTAAAGCAGAATACACACTGGAAGTAGAAGGTATGAACGTTGAACAGGCGATTGCTACAGCAGAATCAATCGATCTGCAGGACGCTGACGTACAATCCGCGATGGAAGTTGAACGTGTTGAGTTTGCCGTTCTCGCGCAAAAACGTTTCAACGTAGAATGTATTGACATTAAGATGGATGACTTATGTTTAATTAGTTGGTACAATGTTCGTTGGCAGTTAGCAGACAAATCAGGAATCACAGCATTTCTTCATATGGAAGTTGAAGAATTGAAACATTATGTAAACATTATTTAAAGGAGAAGAATATGAACGATAACAAGAAGTCAGCAAGTGGTTTGTTCATTGATGCGAAAGTTGTAAATCCAAATGTGCGTAGATTGTCGATCCTCTCAGAGCCAATCGACGACATGGTATTTGTCGATTACGCAGTTGACAGTAAATACAAAGCTGTAGAAGAGAAAGTGCTTCCTACAGCAACGGGAAGAAAAGTCTACAGTAAATACAAAGCTGTAGAAGAGAAAGTGCTTCCTACAGCAACGGGAAGAAAAGTCTATGAAATTGCAATAGTTGAGTATTACGTGAAAGTAGTAGCGATCGAAGCAGACTCAATGGAAGGCGCAGAACAGTGGGCGAATGATAACTACGATGAAGGCGAATTGAAAGTAACAGAAGACGACTTCGACATGGCAGATATTGTAGCTATTGCTGTAATAACAGACCAAGGAGACGACAATGAACGTGACTAGTTTACTTAATACAATTAAGAAGTTAACCTATGAAATGGATAACTTTAATACGGATACAGAGTTTACAAGAGAAGAGTACGAAAACAGCGATGCCAAAGTAAACGGCATAACGTTTGACGTTTGGCGTTCACAGCTTAACAAATACGAGTTTGATTCGTATAAGGAACTCGCGAGTCAAAGAATTGATGCCTGCGGAGCGCTGTTATTAAGCTGTGAAGAAGAGTTAAGAAATACAACCAACAAAGGAGCTTGAATGAAAGTAATCCACGGAAAACAAAATAATGTAGCCGCGGCACGTAGCTTGTTGCGCGCTGCCGAGCGTAAACTAGCTGCGGTAATACAGCATGATCCTGAATTGTCGTCCATCGTAGATGCGTTGGTCGTTGACTTAGCTAAGTTGTACGAGACAGACGTAAATGACATTAGACAGCATGTCAATCTCGGTGTTCAGGTGAGTCTCGGCTTCGACTATTCGCTTGACTTTGTTAAAGATAAGTTTAAACGCAATCCACTAGTTACACAAGTTCAGCATGATGCGGCTTCTTATAAGAAGCAAGCTAAAGATGCGGAATACAAAGCGACTCGCGACAAGTTGATGAACAGCGGCTTCTTCAAGACGCTTGTTTTAATTGGCAAAGTATTGCGAGGCTGACAACACGTCTTATTACAGCCTTTCCTATTTGACTGCGGAACGCAGTACGTTATTCACCTCATGATAGCGTACTTCGTTCCGCAGTTTAATTTTATCCCGCTAACTAATGTTTACAGTTTGTAAGCTTTTGTTTGCATATTTATGTTTGTCCTGCTAGCTTTAGTTTACACGTTTTACCCTGCGGTAAAACATAACATGTAACCTAAGGTTGAGTCCGGTTACAAAAGGTAAAATGAAGTTAATACAGATACGAAGGCCTATTGAATATCGTTATCTTAGACATGATATACGTCATCTAAGATTAATGTTTCGACGTTGTAGCCGCACTCGATTGTTACAGCAGAAACTCATTTTTGTCTTTTCCAATTCCTCTTTTTGAAAATAGGATTCCAGTTACTGGATCTAAGTTGCCTGCGAAACGTATATCTTTCAATCGTTGACTTGAAAGATGGAGTTGGAAGTGTTACGAGATACGATACTCGTGCTACCGATGACGAGCCGCGAGCGACTGCCCGCCCTCCTCGGTCGATCGCTTCTTTTAGTCGAGGACCGCGGCACGTTATACCATTTAGGCTATATTCACACTATTATTCAAAAGTTGACTTCAAAAGTTGACTTGAAGTGGCACGCAGCACGTCATACGCCAACAATATCAATAACATGTAGCATACAGGAGTATACGATACACGCGCAACATACAACGACCTGCGTGCCGCTAACATGTTAGGTGCTGTAAAATCAGACGTTTTGTGTACGTTCACTAACCTAGTCAACTAATAAAAAACTTTTATTTAACTATTGACACGTATTACGAACACGTGTATATCGACTGTTACAGTGTTAACCGGAGTATACACGTGAACTGACTGTTAAGCTAAAACGTGAAATTAAATAAATTAACGATCTGCGTTCCACACAAAATATTCAACCTGTCAACCGACGAAAAACTTTTTTTTAACTATTCAACAGTAAAACGTTCATTCGTTAATATTAATAACGAATGAGACGACGACGACGACGACGACGACGACGACGACGACGACGACGACGAATCGATTAATTATTTTATTTTTTTTAACCCGAAAAAATTTTTTCGCGAAACCTTCGCTTTGCTCGGTTTCGCTGGATGCGTAACTTTGCGCAGCATTTTATATACCTTCGGTTTCAAGGAGTAACTTTGCGCTAGATTTTATAAGCTCGGACTTTTGTCTTCGAAAAGATCCTCGCGCTACAAATTTTTCCTGAATACCTTGTAGCTCACAATTAACTTCTTTAATTGTTCACAACTCGTAATTTCTTTACATAAATTACTCATTTAAATTTACTCACGTAAATTTGAGATTTATTTACAAAAATAATCGGTCTTGAATTTTAATTTAAATTTATCGAATCTTCATTAAACTTTTTATAATAAAAAAGAGGCCCTTTCGAGCCTCAATTTTACTTCATCAGAAACATTATTCTTTTTCAGTTAATTCTTCGAGCTGAGCCTTCAAAACTCTGATCTGTTCTTCTTTGCTTTTCTTTACCAGTTCTTTGACGTCGATTTTATCTGCCGATTCTTCGTTAACACATTCCAGAAGTTCTTTTTGCTTTTCTTCAATTTTCTTTTTTGTACTTTCGACTTTCGCTTCATATCCTTCGAGCTTAGATTTCAACTCGATAATTTCAAATTCAATTTTTCCTTTGTTCGATTCATCGCCCCTGACATTTCTTAAAATAACCAGTCTTTTTTTCAAAATTTCTTCTTCAATTTCTTCACTCAGTCCAAGAATCTTACAACCTTTTGAAATACCAACTTTTGTTATTTTTCCGTCGATCGTCCATTTTTCTGCTGCAATCCCTTTCAAATCTTTCTTGTAAATACATTCATACTCGACATTTTTTTCTTCAATCTTGAAACCGAAAACAAAATTTCCATTTCTTACTTCGATCTGCTGAAAATTCACAATAACCTTTTTTTCTTCATTCTTAACATTCTTCATAATAACACCTCACGTAAAAAATTTAATCGAATCTAAATTAAACTAAATTTAGATCCACTTACACAAAACCTTAAAACCAAAAACAACACTGTCGAAAATTTCTTTCTTCAATTCTGTTTCATTCTTCACCCCTAACTTTAAATATAATTCTTTCAAATACTCATTAAGATAATTTTCGCTTACATTCTTTAACATGTCCACACCTCACAAAATTTAATCGAATTTATAAACACTCAGTTTGATCGCTCAAAACCCCTTACTTAATTTTCAATTACCTAAATATATTCTACTCGAAAAAAACACAATGTAAACTTTTTTCTTATATTTCTTTCATTTTATTTCTTTTTATTTTTATCAAGATAGCTGCCTACACTTTTAGACTTTGTTTAACTTTGTCTAATCGGTATTTAATAAACTTTAATTAGTATAATCGAATCCTTATTAACTTTGTCTAATCTGTATTTAGTAAACTTTAATTAGTATAATCGAATCCTTATTAACTTTGTCTAATCTGTATTTAGTAAACTTTAATTAGCATAATCGAATCCTTATTAACTTTGTCTAATCTGTATTTAGTAAACTTTAATTAGTATAATCGAATCCTTATTAACTTTGTCTAATATGTATTTAGTAAACTTTGATCCCCGTTCTTACAGCTTTAAAAAATTTTTCGCGCTCGCGCTGCTCGCTAACTTTTGTACGATAACTTTGCTCTTTAGTTTATAAGCAAAAATCTTTTACTTCGAAAGGATTTTTGCGCTACATTTTTAGAGGCACGCGGATCGTAACTTTATAAGGGTTAGATCTTTATACACATAGATCTTCGTGCAGCGTGAAACTTTTTTGAGATTGTTGAGAAGTGAGAAATTTTTTTTACTAACAACATTTAGATAATAGATATAGCTTTTATAGTAAGACAAGACAATAGGTATCAATTGAGATGGATCGATATTAAGCGTATTCACGGTCTATGTAAAATTTTTAAAAGTTAAGCATTTTCTCTTAAGATAAATTATACCACAACAACAAATATTTAACCTAAGATATGTGAAAATTGTGTATAAAAAATGATACACAATATACACTCTACGAACCCCGTTTTTCGAAGAACTGAGAGTAAGAAAGTTTTACAATTAAAAAATAAATTAAAAAGCTTAAGACTTGTAGAAAAACTTTTTACGAATAAAGTAGAAGATAAAAATGTAAAAAATTTAACAAAAGAAACGCAAAACTAAGCCGGGCGTCCAAAATAATATATGATGAGCCAGTTTTAAATTAGGGACCCCCCCCTCAACCACCTAAAAATGGAGGCAAAAAAATAATTTTTTTTTTCCAACATTCATCATATTAATGGTAAATTTCAAAAAAATTGATACAAAAAAATAAAATAAAATTTACTTTAATAAAATAATAAAGAATAATAATAAATAAGTATAATAATAATATAATATAATAGTTTAATATATATATAGTCTTTTTTCTTCTCTATAAGGTGAAGCCTAAGAGGCTTATTTTGTTCTCCTAAAGCTGCACGAAGCACGTTTTATGCGAAAAGCACAAGTTTACGTTAAGTATAGCGCTGCACGAAGCACGTTTTATGCTATACTTATTGTACTGATTGGGTACCGCTGCATGAAGTACGTTAAACACCCCACAATCCACGTTTCGCGTGCTACCATATACATTATACATATACGTCCCGCACCATACGCACGTATATAATAGATGAATATATACCAAAAAATTTTCTGAGATGAATTAGAATCAATCTTAGAAAAAACAAAATATGGTCGTGATAAAGTTATAGGGCTATAGATTAAAATTAATCTAAGAAAGATCAAAATTTAACTGTTTGATTATGTCAAATGCTGTAGAACCCGGCCTATCAAACGTCACTATCCCGCGTTCTACGTGCCTACGTATAAAAGTTAGTAAAAATAGTTAGACGCCGTATAAGTATTTCTGTACAACAACCAAAAATCATCATATAATAAACATGTGCGAGTGTTGGATTTTGTACATTTGGAGGCTCATGAAGTGATCGAGACCACAGTAAAAGCGCAAATACAAGAACGCTACATTGCTTTTTATAAAGAACATGAGAATAATGACGTAGTTTGCGAACTTTTAGGAATAAAGGCTGAAGAAGGGCTAAAGATTCTCACAAATAAGTTTGTTTTCAGCACTTTAGCTCGTGCAGGCTGTTATATGGACAGCGAATCTATATTTATGCAGCTTGAAGACAAAGAACAAGCCTTCGTAAATGAATATATGGTTGATTTCAACGCAGGTAAAGCAGCAGCAAGAGCAGGTTTTGCAGATAGCTGTGCTGCAGCATATGGCCGCAAAATGCTTCTTAACAGCATGATAAGATTCTGCATTATGTGCAGACAGCTGGAACTCCGCGACATAAGTCAGGTTACTTCACAGGCTGTATTAACCGAGCTCACAAAAATAGCTTTCGCCGACATAGGTGAATATGTTGAGTTCAACAATAATATGGTAACGTTACGCGATTCAGGTAAAGTTGACACTTCTGTCATTTCCGAGGTGCAAAGCACGCAGTATGGCGTTAAAATCAAGCTGCACAACAAGGCTAACGCGCTTGAGATGATTGGTAAACATCTTGGTATGTTTAAAGATAAAGTGGAAGTTACTGGAAAAGATGGTGGTCCTATTCAGGTTGAAGCTACGCTGAACGTTTTACGTTCTAAGTTCGACGCTATCGTAGCACGCGCCGCGAATCAGCTTAAAGATGATCTTAATAAAGAAGGCGAAACAATAATAGATCCAGCAGCAGTGCCTGCAGAACCAGCAACAATTGAAAAAACAAATAAAGATGGAGAAAACAATGGTTGGCAAGAAGAATGAAAACTTTTTAGACGGTGACGAAGGACGTCTTGCCATTAACAGGACAATGAACGACGTGATCGATGAAGTGGATGCGAATGATCTTGCAGACGCTGCACGAATCGTTGCTGAAGGTGTTATTGAAACAGCTGATCAGCTTGGTGACGCTATGACTCAGATGAGCGCTCTGACAAAAGCTGCAATAACAAGTCCTACAGCTAAGACTGTTCAGGTCGCGCTTCTTATGCCTCCAGTAATTAATTCACTGGTTGCTACCAGAAAGTTTGACCTCAAGTTCAAGTTTCCTACAGCGTTAGCAGCTGGAACATCGGTGTCTGTAATTACTTATGACGGCGTTTCGAAGGACGTGTCAAGTCTTACACTGGAAGGTCTTACATCAGTATATCTCAGTCAGCTTCTTGGTGCTGAAGTTCCTAAAAGAGCAGCGTTCTCAAGTTATGCCGGCGTAATTGACAGAATCGTCATGACACTTGTTGGCGTTATCCAGCAGGATATGATTGTTGAAGCTGTAATATCAAGTGACGACTTCGAGACTGAGACAGTTCTTAGTCAGGATTTCGTTGCTGTAGACACAGAGTTTGTTGAATAAGGCGAATAAACTAAATCGGTTATTTGATAAATGAATACGGCACCTGAGCAGTTATTAAAAACAGGGTCTTACGGTGCCGATGAGAATTTACGCAAGAAGCATAATATTGCGCTTTCGCGTGATAATATGTCTAAAGCAGAAATTGTCGCCAGATTACCAATGGACGATCAGGATGCTTTTTTAAAGTCACTCAGTCCTGCTGAGCTTGACTTGTTATTGACTGACTGGTCTTTTTGGGGTAGGCCAAAACAATTAGTTCCTATTGGTGACTGGTTTGTTTGGCTTATAATGGCGGGCAGAGGCTTTGGTAAAACGCGTTGTGGTGCTGAAGCAATTCGCGGATGGCAAGAACAAGGCTACTCGCGGTTCGCTTTGATTGGTCAGAATTCTGCTGACGTAAGAGACGTTATGTTGTTTGGCGATTCAGGTTTAATTACCATTTCGCCAAAGCATAATAAACCGGTGCATATAGCATCACGTCGATTGATTGAATGGCCAAATGGTGCAGTAGCCCATTTGTACTCTGGCGATGAACCTGACCAGCTTCGTGGTCCACAGCACGAAAAAGGCTGGGCGGATGAGATTGCTAAGTATAAGTACCTTGACGAATGTTTAGACATGTTCGAACTTGGGCTGCGATTAGGTAATAAACCGCAGTATGTCGCGACCACGACCCCAAAGCCGAAGCCTGCGCTGAAGAAGATGATTAAGGATCCGAGTACGATAATTACTACAGGGTCAAGTTTTGAGAATTTGTCTAATCTTGCAGCAGTCTTTGTAGACCGCGTAATACGCAAATACGAAGGCACAAGGCTCGGTAGACAAGAGTTGTATGCTGTATTATTTGAGGATGTTGCTGGTGCTCTTTGGAACCATAATGTAATAGATCGAAATAGGGTCATGGTTGCTCCTGACCTAATTCGTATAGTAGTAGCAATTGACCCTTCAACTACGTGTAATGCACGATCAGATGAAGCCGGTATAGTTGTGGTAGGCCTGGGAGCAAACGGACATGTGTATGTGTTGAGGGATTCGTCAATGAAGGCGCATCCTAATATATGGGCAGCAAACGCAGTTCATTTGTACAAAGAGTTTATGGCTGATCTTATCGTAGGTGAGGCAAATAACGGAGGTGACCTTGTTGAAATCGTTATACGCATTTACGGTCCGAATGTTAATTATCAGAAAGTACATGCGGCTAGAGGTAAGCATACAAGAGCGGAGCCAGTGGCTGCCTTATACGAGAAGAATGTTGTGCATCATGTTGGTGAGTTTACAGAGTTAGAGACTGAGCTTGTTGAATGGGTTCCAGGAGAAGAATCTCCTAATAGACTTGATGCTTTGGTTTGGGGTATTTCTGCTTTGATGTTTGATGATGACTCTCCAGGTGAATTACGGGCAATCGATAGGTTTATGTAGATGGTAATGTTGTTAAAGACAAAGCTCGCGCTTATTAATGAAGCTGTACAGGTCAGCGGCACGAATATCGCTGGTATGCTCAGCACAGAGCCTACAGTGGAAGAAGCGCTTGCAAAATTAATAAATGCTTATACTACTATACATGCTGGATACGTTGCTAAGTACGAAAGGTACAAAGCGTCTGTAGACGGAACACCTATAAAGACAAGATCGCTCCCTGACTTCATGAAAATAGACAATCACATTAACAACAGTTTTATGTCTGAAATAGTAGATACAAAGCAGGGTTACATGATTGGTATTCCAGTTGCTTACACAGTACAGAATCAGACGTTGCATGAAAAAGAGAAGTCAGACGCGGAACTTAAGGCCGAGCAATTTAAACTTAATGCTATGTCTAATAAAGTTAAGGCGTTCATAGAAGCTAATAATATACATGATCTTAATATGGACACTATTAAGATGATGTCTATTTGTGGTACGTCTTCAAGACTTTGCTATTTGGCAGGATCTACTCCTGATATACAGGCTGATGTTCGCGTTGTAAATATTGAGCCATGGGAAACAATATTTATTTATAACGTGACTGGTACAGAAATTATTGCTGCTATTCGGTACTACAGATTGTGGACAATTGAAAGTGGTATGGCAAGGTATAGAACCCAAGCAGAAGTGTATGATTCACAGTTTATCTACTACTTCAAAGAGCAGGGTCTATCTTTCACAGATCCATTTGAGACAGGCTCAACACTTAGCGTGGTAAAGTTTGTCTTTAGTGCTGAAGAACCAATGAATCCAAGACCCCATATCTTTGGTAGAGTCCCACTTATCGAGTACGCAAACAATAAAGAGCGTCAAGGTGATTGCGATAAAGTATTGTCGCTTATTGATGCCTATGATCGCTCTGTATCTGATCTTAGCTCAGAATTAGAGCAATTCAGGCTTGCATACATAGCTCTGTATGGACTTAAAGCTGAGAAAGAAGATATTGATAAACTTCGTCAAACAGGTATGTTTGAAATGACGAAAGATGGTAAAATCGAGTTTATCACAAAGAAGCTTGATATAGACGGAATAATGAAATACTTTAACCGACTTGAGAATAACATTGTAAGATTTGCTAAGTCCGTTAATTTTAAAGATGAAAATTTTTACGGTAATTTATCTGGTGTTGCAATAAGATATAAATTGATGCAGCTTGAAGAAAAGGCGATGACAACTCAGGTTAAGTTTGAAGTTGCAGATAAGGCTATGTGGAAAGTGTTGGAAAGAGCTACAGCTATTCGCAGTACGTTTTTCGACAGTACATTGATTAAACGTCAATTTACACGTAACATACCCGTTAACATGCTGGAAGAAGCACGTATACAGACTGAGCTTGAAGGCAAAGTAAGTACTAAAACAAGACTTGGTGTTGCATCATTTATTGAGAACCCAGGGTTAGAAGCACAGGCTTTAGACGAAGAAAGAATAAGTAATAAAGCAAAAGGTATAGAATTCTCGACAGGACAAACGCCAGTAGCACGTATGGTGGATATTGAGAGCGGAGGTCCAGTCGAACGAAATACTAACGGAACTATTCAGGACATTTAAGGACTGTTAGGGCCAAACCGAAGGAGAGGATCATGAACGAAGAGTTGAAGAAAGCATTGGAGCTTATTAAAGCCAACAAGGAAAACAGCGAACTTAAGACAGAGCTTAAAGCTCTACTTCCAGTAAGTGCTGCAGAAGCATTTGCCCTTGTTGAAGCAGATGAGGAAGGCAAGAAATTGCTTAATACATTTGCAGACAAGAGAGTTACAGACGGTGTTAAAACAGCGGTAGAGAATTACAAAAAGAAAGAAGTTCCGAAGCTTATTGCTGACGCACTTAAAACGCAGGAAACAGAATTTAAAGGTAAAGGTGTTGAGTTGTCTGAAGCAGACAAAAAGACACTTGCAATCGAAAAAGAAGTTGCTGACCTGAAGCGTGAGAATAAGATTGCGGCTACTAAGAACAAGTTGATTCCTATTTTTGCTGCGAGTGGACTGGACTTAGCTCTTGTTGATAACTTTGTAAACGAAGATGTTGACGCTGCTGTTACAGCTGCAACGGCATTCTCTGGTCTGTTTAAAGATGCGGTTAAAAAACAGGCAGACAGTGAAGTTCAGGCTATTTTTAAGCAGATTGGCTATGACCCGAACAACCCTTCAACAAAACAAAAAGGTGCTGAAGTAGTAACTGCGCAGCAGTTAGAAGCTGCAAGAACAAAAGCTCAGCAGATCGGTACTGTTGAAGCAAGGGCAGAGTACGCTCAGCTTAAAAACAAATTTGAAAGTTCGAAGGAACAACAAAAGTAAGAGGTTATTATGATTTACACAGCATCTCTCGTAGGAAAGAAGCAGTCTGTTGTTGATGAGCTGTTGCTTCTCAACCCGCTGCAGATTCCGATAATTTCACTCCTTGGTGGTTTCGGCAACCCGGTAAGCAACACGCAGCACGAGTGGAATGAAGACGAAATGTACGGTTTCGCTTCTTCTACAGGTGGTCTTGCAGCTGTTGACACAACTACACTCAATGTTGCAGCCGGAAACGGTGCAATGTTCAGAGCAGGCCATGTCATTCAGATGGGCTCTGAAATGATAAGAGTAACATCTGTTTCGACAGACGCGCTCACGATCACAAGAGGATATGCGGGCACATCAGCAGCTATTCATGCAAATCTTACAGTTGCAAAGATACTCTTCACAGAAGGCGTTGAAGGTGCAGCAGCAAGAGCGGCAAGATACAAAGCGCGTACTAACAAGTACAATTACACACAGATCTTCGATGATACTGTTGAAGTGTCTGGAACATCTGTTGAGATCGATCAGTATGGTTTCGACAACCTTTATGAGCTTGAAAAACAGAAGAAGCTC
>Ga0116171_10003075_pt1 | contig 15503 bp, 14 predicted proteins | sample AD_JPNHW2_MetaG_FD_89798 | JGI IMG/M metagenome (GOLD analysis project Ga0116171, IMG submission 89798) | Active sludge microbial communities of municipal wastewater-treating anaerobic digesters from Japan - AD_JPNHW2_MetaG | ecosystem: Engineered > Bioreactor > Anaerobic > Digestate | place...
AATCGAAAATCGCAAATTCTCAGAATTTTTACCTGTTGAACATGTCAATCAGAGTCCGTGACATGGTGGTCACGACGGTAGTGTAAGCCGGTACGAAGTCCGGCGCGAATTAACTGCTGTGAAGCGCCGGGAGATTTGTTCCGTTGGCGATGCTCTCATCATATTTTTCCCTGTTGGCACTGCCCCATGACTTCCGAAAAATTTGGGGTCAATGGTTTTGAACGGGGCTTTTTACTACCTTAGTTTCTTTAAAAGTCCTCTCCCGCTCGACGGGAAAGGCGAAATGACCCGTGGAATCATAATTTCTGAAACATGAAAAAATACTTATTAATCGCAATGGTTGCATTTATGGGAACAGCTCTATTGACTTCGTGCGGGCAGGCCGGCAAAAAGGCAGCCCCGGAGGCGGAATTCACCTATGAGGTTGACAGGTTTGAGGATATCAGTGTACTAAAGTACCGTCTCCCTGCATTTGAACAGCTTTCGGTACAGGAGAAGGAGTTCATTTATTATCTATCGGAGGCAGCTCTCTGCGGACGTGATATTCTGTGGGACCAGAATTTCAGATACAACCTGGTGATCCGCAAGACAATAGAGGCAATAATAGACACCTACACCGGTGACCGTGAGAGCGCAGATTACAAGGCATTCATAACCTATGCCAAGCGGGTATTCTTCGCCAACGGCATTCATCATCATTATTCCAATGACAAATTTGTACCAGGGTTTTCCGCTGACTATTTCGCCCGGTTGGTGACCGGTTCTGACGCCGCCCGCCTGCCGCTGAAAGAGGGACAGAGTGCCGCTGACCTTGCGGCCATGCTCACCCCGGTGCTGTTTGACCCGGCGCTGTATGCCAAAAGGGTTGACCAGTCGGATGGGATTGACATGATAACCGCATCAGCCAATAATTTCTATGAGGGGGTGACACAGGCCGAGGTGGAAGCCTTGTATGTTTCTCTTGCTGACCCGGCAGATCCCAGGCCCGTCTCATGGGGGTTGAATTCCAAGGTGGTGAAGACTGACGGCAAGGTGACAGAAATTCCGTGGAAGAGCGGCGGCATGTACGGTCAGGCTATCGACAAAATAGTCTACTGGCTTGAAAAAGCACGTGATGTGGCGCTGAGCGAAACGCAGAAGAATGAGCTTGAACTGCTCATACAGTTCTACCGGAGCGCTGACCTGAAGACATGGGATGAATACAACATCGTATGGGCAGGCAACACCGGACTTTCAGTTGATTACATCAACGGTTTTATAGAAACATACGGAGACCCGATGGGCATGAAGGCCACCTGGGAGGCCGTCGTTGATTACAAGGACACGGAGGCGTCGAAGAGAACGGCCATGATCACGGAAAACGCACAGTGGTTCGAGGATCACTCACCGGTAGATGCCAGGTATCGTAAGGAAAAGGTCACCGGAGTGGCTGCCAGCGTAATCAATGTGGCGATGCTTGGAGGCGACTGCTACCCGGCATCACCGCTGGGTATCAACCTGCCAAACTCAAACTGGATCAGAACGGAAGCAGGTTCTAAGTCAGTAACCCTGGCCAATATCACCGATGCCAAGGACATCGTTGCAAGGGGAAGCGGGTTCCTTGAGGAGTTTGCCTTTGATCAGGCAGAGATTGACCGGGCAGTAAAATGGGGTTCACTCTCCGATGCACTGCACACTGACATGCATGAATGCATTGGCCATGCCAGCGGCAAACTTGCTCCCGGCACTGATCCTAACGCACTCAGAAACTACGCATCGCCCCTCGAGGAGATGAGGGCTGACCTGTTTGCCCTTTACTTCATGATGGACCCGAAGATGACGGAGATAGGGCTGGTGCCATCGGATGAGCCTGCCAGAACGCAGTATGACAGTTATATCCGGAACGGATTCCTGACGCAGATCGTAAGGATACAGCCCGGCAAGGATATCGAACAGGCTCATATGAGGTGCCGCTCGTCCATAGCCCACTGGGTTTATGAGAAAGGTAAGGCTGGGAATGTGATTGAAGTGGTGAAGCGTGATGGCAAAACCTTTGTCCGCATCAATGACTATCAGAAACTACGGACACTATTCGGAGAGATGCTGATGGAAGTGCAGAGGATAAAGTCGGAAGGCGACTTTGCAGCCGGAAGGAACATGATCGAAAATTTTGGTGTTAAGATAGACAGTGAACTTCACAGTGAGATACTCTTAAGGTATGCCGGACTGAATCTTGCCCCGTACAGCGGATTTGTCAACCCGGTGATGACACCGGTTACGGACAGCAACGGCAAAATCACCGATGTGAAGATTGAGTACTGTTCTGATTTCCTTGGTCAGATGATGGAATACGGGAAGGAATATTCCTTCCTTAACGCCTGGTAAAATGGTTGGCTGATTTGCGGTTTCGGAGTGCCGGACCGTATCAGCCGGCTTCTCTGCCGGTGGTGGTTGTCAGCCTTTCTTAAGACCTTCGGCCTGTTCGTACAATAGTTTGTCAGCTTCAGTAAGCGGCTCGGTAATAATGTTATGAGGCAACGGACGCGTTTCCTCATCAACATGGATGAAGGTTACGAAACCCTCCACAAGTGTTTTGGCGCTGTTTGATTTGCAGACCCTGATGTATGCCACAAGACTTGACCGGCCAGTATAGACAATCTTTGACTCAAACTTCAGCACTTCGCCCGGTTTTGCAGGGCTGGTGAAGTACATTCCATGCACCTTCAGGCAGACCACACTCCTGGGGTCAAGAAGCGCTGTGGAGGCAATGAAGCCTGATTCAACAAACCACTCTGCTGTCCGTCCTGCGAAGAGGGTTCCGTGGTGATTCAGATCCTCGCTCTTTATGAGACGCATGGTGATGTTGTCAACCGGGTGGTGAATTATCTTATTCATAGTATTTTTTGTTTAGCCGTTCAGTTTTCTTTTTTTCGGAAAGGACAAGGTATACGAGATATACTGCAGTAATCAGCAGCAGTACGGGTATGCTGTACCTTATTATTGTTGACGTGTTCGCACCTGCGCCTCCGGCGGAAAGAGGACTGACCGCGTGGCCGACATCTATTCCAAACAGGTTCCTGACAAAGAAAAGGAGAAGGAATGAAAGTATTCCTGCTGCCACCGGCGTGGTTATCCATCCCGAGGCGATACTGCCCAGCAGCTTCAGGTTGACATTTCTTATTCCTTTGTAGAGTCCAATTCCCAGAACAGAGCCTACAACCACCTGGGTGCTTGACACCGGAACCAGCGGTATTGGTGGCAGGCCGATGCGGACCATGAATCCTGAGAGAGCAGATGATGAAAAGATGAAAAGCACCAGGGCCTGTGACAGCACAACAACGAAGGCTGCCTCAGAGGATAGTTCAAGCAGGTTGCTGCCAACGGTCTCCATCACCTTCCTGGAGTAGGTCAGCACTCCTGCCGAAATGGCGACGGCTCCGAGGAAGAACAGCTGCTGGGCCCCGGTAAGGGTAAAGATTCCAAAATCAGCACTCTCAAGCGGGATGCTGGGAACGAACACCCCCATCACGTTGGCTATATTGTTAGCTCCCAGGCTGTATGCCCCGAATGCTCCAACGACCATCAGGCCCATCCTCAGCCAGTTTTCATATTTTAGCAGGTGTACCTTTATCCTGCGACGGGAGATTTTCACAAGGTGATACAGTCCGAAGGCAAACAGCGCCCCGAGCACGGGACCGGTGACCCAGGTCGTGACTATCTGTGTCAGCGCACCGGTGTCAACTGCATTACCGGTAAAGAAGTTCCAGCCAATAATTGCTCCCACTATAGCCTGGGTGGTTGAGACGGGGAGTCCGGCCCTGGTCATTGCATAGACTGTCAGTCCGGCCGCCAGCGCGACGGTAAAAGCGCCTCCCATAGCGTTCACTGATCCCAGCCGCCCAAGGGTGCCAGCGGCGCCGGAACCCTGCAGTACTGCCCCGAGAATCACGAAGACGGAAGCTGTTACTGCCGCCCGGGTAAAGGAGACCATCCTGGATCCGACAGCCGAGCCGAACACGTTGGCTGCATCGTTGGCACCGAGTGTCCACCCCAGAAAAAGACCGCTGGTGAGGAAGAGGAAGATCATTATCAGAGCATCTGCCTTATGGCCATGGAGGCGAGCATGTCCGCCGCCGCCTGTGCCGAATCGGAAATACTTTCAATATGATGGGTGATGTACCTTATATGAGCCTTTTCGGCCAGGGAGAGGTCATTCAGCTCATGAAACACCTTCTTTTTCATCTGGAAGGCTGCCTTGTCAGTCTCCCTCTCGAAGAAATAGACCTTGATAAGCTTCTCCCGCACCAGGTGTGGCTCGCGAAAGAAGGCTCTGGCGGCAGGAATCAGCTCTTCTGCAGCATTGCCTGACACCTCGGCCAGGGAGATGAATTCATGCGACATGGATGACGGAATATGGGGCATTTCAATGTAAAACTCATTGAGAGATTGTTTGGAGGTGTCAATTATCTCATCGAGCTGCCACAGAAGCTTGATCAATTCGCTTCTTTGCTGCGGCAGGATTGAGTGCACGATCATGTCGTTCTCAATGCTTCGCTGCAGCTTGTCAGCCTTTCCTTCAAGGTCATCAATCTTGGCCAGGTGGTTCTGAAAGGCACTGTCGTCACCGTTGACATAGGCTTTTATCCCTTCCTTGAAGATCAGCACGCCGATCTCTATGGTATCAAAGAATTCGTCTATTCTTATGCTTAGTTCCCTGTTTGTGCGGGTAAATAGAGACATATGCGGATAAGTCTTGTTAAAGGCAAATATATTAAGAAAAGAGCAGCGGAAGCCTGCATCAGAAATCAATAATTCTTTCTACCCTGTGGTTTTTCAGGTAGCTCCTGATTATTACCTGGATGTCACGGTTATCTGCGGCAGGCCTTATGCAGTCATGTACCGCCGTCAGCCCGAACCCCACGTCATTAATGCAGAAGAAGCCGAAACCTGCGTACTTGCCGTTTACGATCTTTACTGCCGACCGTTCCTCACCCTCACGTCCCCGGTCAATGATAAAGAAGTTTCTTTCCCTGAAAATGAATTCATCAAGTGCCATAAGGGCTCTTTCGTTGTATGACTTCGGACTCTCTTCGCCGCAGCAGGCGCCCCGGCAGAGACTGACCTGCCTGTGAAAGCACGGACCATCGGTCTCGTACATCCCGCACAGTTTCTGGCAAAGGTTGTAATCACTGATAATCTGGTCAAGCTTTCCCCGTGCCCTGTCACGCGAGACAAAGACCGAAAGCGGTACTTCGTCATCCCTGACATTTCTGTAAGAGAACCTGATATAGCCGTTCTCATCCGTATGGCTGTAGATGCCCCAGCGGAAGCCAGTGCGGCGCTGTGCCCTGTTGAAACGCGGCTTGTGATTCTTAATTTCGGCCGATTCCATCAGCAGGGCTATCAGTTCGCTGCCTGTTCTCTCCCAGCTTATGTCTGCTATGAGTGACCTCATCTCCATCTCACGTACTGAGGTGTTGTTTGAGATGTGCGAGCTGACTCTTTCACTCATGTTGCGGCTCTTGCCCACGTAGATGATATCCCCGTCCTCATCGTAAAAGTAATAGACTCCTGGTTCTTCGGGTATCTCCTCCAGTTTGGAGATGTTAAGGGAGGGGTGCAGCCTGGCTGCCTTCCTGTTTTTGATAAGGCTGCCCGACTTCAGTTCACGGTCCTTTTCGAGCAGCAGTTCCAGGAGCCTTGTGGTGGCAAGCGCATCGCCTGAAGCCCTGTGCCTGCCGTTGATCTCTATCCCGAGATCCGTGCACAGGTTGCCAAGACTGTATGACTTGTGTCCCGGTATGAGTTTCCTGCTGAGAGCCACAGTGTCAAGCATGGGCCGTTTGAAATTGTACCCCAGCATGCTGAACTCCTGCCTGATGAATGAGTAATCAAACCTGGCATTGTGTGCCACGAATATCTTTCCCTCAGTCAGCTCTACTATACGGCGTGCCACCTCAAAGAATCTGGGGGCATGCTCAACCATCTCGTTAGTTATACCTGTAAGGGAGGTGATGAAGTAAGGGATATTGCGTTCAGGATTGACAAGGGTTGAAAACTCCTCGATAATACGGGTGCCGTCATGTATGTAAACGGCAATCTCCGTAATTCTCTCCAGCCTGGCGCTACCACCTGTTGTTTCTATGTCAACGACAGCATACATGCCCTCAGAAAGGCACTAAGATAATTACTTTTCTCCCTGATGAGGATTATTTATATTTATGACAAAATTGTCTTAAGATGGATTACACGGGAAGCTTCTGCTATCTTGACGGAGTGATAGTGCCGGCAGTAGGCGGCGAGGAGATTACACCCGGGGAAGTCTCCTTTTACGAAGTGATCAGAACCCGGAATGGTGTACCTCTTTTCTTTGATGATCACATGAACCGGCTGAAGGAAGGTATAGCCACAAGATATGACCTTGATGAAGATATCGCTTCTGTGGTCAGGCATGGGTTGAACGCACTTTTAAGCCACGAACGGCATGACGAGATTAATGTGAAGGTGACCGTCTCATTCACAGGGCATCAGTACTCGCTGCATATATGTTACATAGCATCTGTTTACCCGTCGGAGACAACAGTAAACGAGGGGGTGCCGCTTATCCTCTACCATGCCGAGCGGCTTGACCCGGGAGTTAAGATGCTGAACAACAGGCTTCGGCTCTCGGTTGACAGTGAGCTTTCAAGGAGGCACGCCTATGAAGCCCTGCTTGTGAACCATGACGGATACATTACCGAGGGGAGCAGGTCAAATATTTTTTTTATTACAGATGGAGGTGTCATCCATACGGCACCTGACAACATGGTACTCGCAGGAATCACCCGGCGGTATGTGACTGAGATAATCAGGAAGGAGGGTATCAGCCTTATCCATAAAGCAGTGCCGGCCAGTGAGACTCACAGGTTCAGGTCTGCTTTCCTGACAGGCACATCACCGATGGTACTTGCCGTAAAGAGCATCGAAAACCAGAGCTTTGATGTCACCGACCCGCTCATAATAAAGCTTCGAAGGATATATATCGGGCTGGCTGACCGGAGTATCATTGATTACAAAATGAAAAACAAAGCAGATTAATCAATATCTTTGCATCAAAACCTACAGCAATGGCCAGCATAAAAAGTCTCAAAAAGGATATCGATTTTCTCTTCTTTGAACTGATCTCTGATTGTTTCATGGCATCAAGCCTTCATGATGGTGCGAAGAAAGCCGAGGTTCAGAATCTGATAGAAGAGGCGGTCGTTCTGCGCAATGAATTCATTGACAGGGCCAATCATCCCGACGGCAAGGATAACCCGGCGATTGTGAAGGCGTTTTATACGGGCCTCCGCAAGGAGTTGTTCACCAAAGTCAATGAGCATTTTGAAAAACTGAGCGGCATAACGAAACAATAGTTCCGGCGGCAATTCAGATCTCTGTTGCGGCAATAATCTGCATGCCGCAATTTCCGCATTTTCCGTCATCAGTCATACCGGCCGGGCGAATAATGTAACCACTTCTCCTGATGACTGTCGAGTGGCATGAAGGACACCTGGTGTCACTGCCTCCGTCATCGCCTGCCATGTTACCTGTGTAAACATAATCAAGATACTCCATGGCAATATCCCTGAGTCTTAGAATTGTCCCGGCAGGAGTGGAAGGTGTGGTTCTCCTGTACATCGGAAAGTAACGGCTAAGGTGCAGCGGAACTGATCTGCCGGCATTCTCCGCTATCCATGAAGCCTCCCGCCGCATATCATCCGGAGAATCATTCAGGCCGGGAAGAACAAGGGTGGTAATCTCCAGGTGGCTGCCCGAGGAGGCAACCCTCCGGATCGACTCCAGAACAGGTTGAAGGGTGGCTCCGGTATATCTCCGGTAAAAGTCATTGCTGAACGCCTTCAGGTCAATGTTGAAGGCGTCGATGACACCGGTCAGTTCATCCAGTGGCTCCGGGTTCACGTAACCGTTTGTTACCATCACGTTGCGGAGACCTTTTACCTTTGAGAGCCTCGCACATTCCATAACATATTCAAACCATATCACTGGTTCATTATATGTATAGGCAATTCCGATGTTTCCGGGAGTTTCAGCAGCCCTGCGCACAAGTTCCACGGCGTTGAGCCCTTGAGACAACTCTCCGGCAACGTTTTGTGAAATCTGGTAGTTCTGGCAGAAGTCGCATTTCAGGTTACAGCCATATGATCCTACCGAGAGAATCGATGAACCGGGGAAGAAGTGATACAGGGGCTTCTTCTCAACAGGGTCGAGGGCATATCCCGATAAGATTCCCGCGGTGACGGGATGAATCTTTCCATCCCTGTTTTCCCTGGCGCCGCAGACACCCCTTTCGCCGGGTCTGATGAGACAGCGGTGGGGACACAGAATGCATCTGACGTTTCCTTCCTTATGTTCCTCCCAAAGCCTTGTCATCGTTATCCTTTTGATCTTATAAATTTAATGTTATTTTTGTTTTCCCCTTCATGCCTGACACGGAGGGAAGACAGCTTCATGATCCGTTTAACCTTAACCTGACACTATGACTACCAGAAGAGATTTTCTTAGGAAATCAGCCTTTGTAATGGCTGCAGTGCCGCTGATTAACAGCGAATTGATTGCATCACCCGGGACATCGAAGAAGACCGGTCTTGCTTTGTATACCATCCGTGATGCAATGGGCAAGGACCCCTCTGCGGCTATTGCCATGGCGGCTAAGACAGGATATGACTGGGTTGAAGCTGCCAGCCACAGTGACGGCAAGTTTTATGGCATGAAGCCCAGGGATTTCGGCAGGCTGGTCAAAAAGAACGGTATGGTACCCTTAAGCTCTCACAGCGGGCTTAAGCCGGATAATTACGAGCAGATGATAGATGAGGCGGCAGAGGCGGGAATGAAGTATATAATCCTGCCCTCCCTTCCAGGTGACTGGAGCGGCTCAATTGACGGTTACCAGCGCGCAGCAGATTTCTTTAACAAGGCAGGGGAGAGGAGTCGAAAGGCAGGCATCAGGTTCGGATTCCACAATCACCAGGTGGAGTTCAGAGAAATCAATGGCCGGGTGCCATATGACGTACTCCTTGAACTGAGTGACCCGAAGCTTGTGATTTTTGAACTTGACCTGGCATGGATAACAGCTGCGGGCAAGAACCCGGTGGACTATTTCAGGAAATATCCCGGCCGTTTCGAGGTCTGGCACTTGAAAGACCTCACACCCGAAAAACAGGATGCCACGCTGGGAGAGGGTATCATCGATTTCAAGCCGATTCTTGCCGAAACGCGCACCTCAGGCATGAAGTACTGGTTCCTCGAACAGGATTTTTGCCGCACACATACCCCCGAGGAGAGCATCAGGATAAGCAGGGATTATTACCTTGGACTTCTGAAGAAATAAGCAACCGGAATCCTTTTCCGGAATATCTGAACAAAAGCCCCCCGTGATTGCTTCCGGGGGGCTTCATTTTTTTATGTCACAGATTTACCTGCACTGACCCGTGCCCCGAAGAATATACCACTGCCTCAAGGAACTTCATTCCCCTGACACCTTCATGTATCCCCGGGTAGTCAGGATGGTCAGAGGTTTTGCGTCCTTCATTCAGGGCAATGATCTGCATTGCGAAATTTCTGTAAATATTGGCAAAAGCCTCTATGAAACCCTCAGGGTGCCCTGCCGGCAGCCTGGTATTCATGGGTGCCGCCTTTCCCATCCCCGGGAAGGAGGTTCCGGTACGAATAATCTGCACCGGAGCATCTGACCACATCAATGTAAGGGAATTGGGCTCCATCTGCCGCCATATCAGTCCACCCTTTTCACCGTAGACCCTTATTGAAAGGTTGTTTTCCTCGCCTGTGGCAACCTGGCTTGCATGGAGGGAGGCGCTGATGTCATTCCCGAAGGTAAGGGAGACTGTACCATCATCATCAAGGACTCTTCCGGGAACAGTCGAATTAAGCCGTGCTGTGAGCGACAGGGCTTCTTCCCCGGTAACATATTCTGCCAGGTTAAAAGCATGTGTCCCTATATCTGCCATTGCACCCGCAATGCCTGCCATGGCAGGGTCTGATCTCCAGACCGCCTGCCTGTTCCCTGTCAGTTCCAGGGGCGAGGAAAGCCATCCCTGCAGGTACTCCGCGATCACCTTCCTGACCTTCCCGAGTTCTCCGCCCAGCACCATTTCCCTCGCTTTTTTAACCATCGGGTAACCCGTGTAGTTATGTGTCAGGCAGAACAGTTTCCCGGTCCGTTCAATTGTCTCATGCAGGTCAAGCGCTTCAGTCACGCTAATACACAGCGGCTTGTCACATACCACATGAAATCCGGCCTCCAGGGCCATTTTGGCTGGGCCGTAGTGAAGGTGGTTAGGGGTAACAACACTGATGAAGTGAGGCCTGACATCCGGGGGAAGTACCTTCTCGCGGCTGATCATCTCCTGCCAGGTGTCATAGACACGCGAGTCCGGAAGGCCTTCCTGTGATCCTGTCAGACGGGAGATACCAGGATTGCTGCTGAAAGCTCCGGAAACAAGTTCACATAAGCCATCGAGGCGTGCGGCCATGCGATGTACGGGCCCGATGAGAGAACCTTCACCTCCGCCTATCATTCCCATTCTAATTCTCATATTCCGGATCCTTCGCGTTAGTATTTATCCCCGTGGTAAGAATGCCGTTTGAGGAGCAGAACTGCTCCACAGCTTCCATCAGCCGGAATGAGTTCTCCCTGTAATAGGTTCCCAGCCGCAGTGCTATAACTTTCTCAGTCTTCAGTCTGAATGTTATTTTGAGCTGGCTGAACCCGATCTCCCTGAGATCCGATGACCTGATTATCATTGAAGGGGCATATGCCCTGTCTTTTAAAACGATTGTGTCACCTGAGACAGTCACGTACCTTTCAGTCAGACCAAGGCCTGTTGCCAGCAGCCAGATGCCGAAAAGACCGATGAACGCTATGGCAGCCACGCTGTTAAGGTTCAAATGACCCGAGCCAGCCATAACAATCAAGGTTATTATGGCTGCAGCAATGCATACCACGCCAAAGACGGCTTTCAGAACCATGGTTATCCGGTCATGCTCACCGGGGTCGAGGCTGAATCTCAGGGTTTCCATTTTTTTGTGCAAAATAGTGTTTTTTGATTACAAATGTCACAGGAGGCATGCCTCAATAATAAAGGGAAGAAAAAGTATCATCCGGAGAATTATTGAGGAGAAATTTCTATTTTTATCGATCCATTGAAGAACTTAACCTGAAATGATATGAAAGAGGAGAAAAGAAAAATCACCAGACGGTCATTTGTAGGCACAACAGGCGCCGCAATAGCCGGACTAACAATCCTTCCGAGCAATGTTGTCAGCGGCCTCGGTCACCGTGCCCCCAGCGATAAGCTTAACATCGCCGGGATAGGCATCGGGGGAGTTGGCGCCACCAACATCCGGAATGTTGCGTCTTCAGAAAACATTGTTGCACTCTGTGATGTTGACTGGGGATATTCAAAGAGGATTTTTGATGCCTATCCGGCTGCAAAGAAATTCTGGGATTTCAGAAAGATGTATGATGAGATGGGCAAGTCAATTGATGCCGTCATCATTGCAACGGCAGACCATACCCATGCCCTGACGGCTGCCCAGGCAATAACAATGGGTAAGCATGTATACGTGCAGAAGCCACTGACACACAGCGTTTATGAATCGAGGCTTCTCACAAAGCTGGCCGCGAAACACAAAGTTGCCACTTCGATGGGCAATCAGGGTTCATCAGGTGAGGGTGTAAACCTGATTATGGAATGGATACAGAACGGCGAGATTGGTGAAGTCAGGAAGGTGGAGACCTTCACCAACAGGCCCATATGGCCGCAGGGTCTCAACCGTCCGGAGAAAGGCGAATGGGTTCCTGAAACACTGAACTGGGATCTTTTCATCGGGCCGGCACCGATGCGTCCGTACCACAGCATCTATACCCCGTGGAACTGGAGGGGATGGTGGGACTTCGGCACAGGAGCCCTGGGTGATATGGCATGCCACATCCTTCATCCGGTTTTCAAGGGGCTGAAGCTTAAGTACCCGACAAAAGCAGAGGGCAATTCAACACTTCTTCTGACAGACTGTGCCCCTAATGCACAGTCGGTCAAGCTGGTATTCCCCGAAAGACCCGCTCCAAAAGGTTCAAAGATCAAGTATCCCGAAGTTGAAGTCACATGGACTGACGGCGGTATCCTCCCGATGAAACCGAAAGGCTGGCCTGACGGCAAAGCATATGACGGCGACGGCGGATGCATCTTCCACGGTTCAAAGGATATACTTATATGCGGATGCTACGGCCGCGACCCATGGCTGCTGTCAGGACGGGTCCCCAACTCTCCGAAGACAGAGCGCCGCGTGACAACAAGCCACGAAATGGACTGGGTACGCGCTTCCAAGGAATCACCCGAGTCAAGAGTCATGACCAAGTCTGACTTCTCAGAAGCCGGACCGTTCAATGAAATGGTGGTTATGGGCGTGCTTGCAGTAAGGCTTCAGGGGCTCAACAAAACACTCGAGTGGAACGGTGAGAAGATGGAATTCACCAATATCAGGGATGAAGAAACCATTCAGATATGTACTGAAAATCACTTCAACATCACTGACGGTCACCCGACATTCGACAGCAAGTACACTGATCCGATAAATGCGAAGCAGTTTGCAGCCGAAATGATCAGGCACAACTATCGTTCAGGCTGGTCACTTCCGGAAATGCCTGCATAATGTCAAACAACCAGAAATAAATCAAATCATCAAACTATGAAACTGTTAAAAACAATGTTTGTCCTTCTCCTTGCTGCCACTTTTGTCTCCTGCGGATCAGGAAAGGAGAAGAAGAATGCCGAAAAGAAATCGACTGAAGCCGAAGTATGGACGTTCCTCTTTGACGGATCGGGCACACAGGGCTGGCGCAACTACAACAAGCCAACCTTTCCCGCACAGGGATGGGAGATTGTTGACGGTACACTGCATTGCATCGGATCCGGAAGGGGTGAAGCCGGTGGTGGCGGTGGCGACATAATCTATGACAAGAAGTTCTCGAATTTCCACCTGAAGCTTGAATGGAAAATTTCCGAGGGCGGCAACAGCGGTATCTTCTACCTCGCACAGGAAGGTCCGGAGTGGGATTATATATACAAGACCGCTCCCGAGATGCAGGTACTGGACAACGAAAAACACCCCGATGCACAGGCAGGCAAAGACGGAAACCGCCAGGCAGGTTCACTCTATGACCTGATACCTGCAAAACCGCAGAATGCCAAGCCGGCAGGCGAATGGAACACTGCTGAAATAAAAGTGTACAAGGGATCAGTCTGGCACATTCAGAACGGCGTGACAGTCCTTGAGTACCATCTCTGGACACCCGAGTGGAACACACTTGTTGCAGGCAGCAAATTCCCTGCCCTGAACCCGAACTGGGCAAACGTTGCAACCGAGGGCTACATAGGCCTTCAGGATCACGGCGATGATGTCTGGTATCGTAATATCCAGATCAGGGAATTGTAATTGTAATCCGGGGCAGATATTCTGCATAAATAGCATAGCGGCAGGTCTCAGACCTGCCGCTGCCTTTTTATTGGGCAGGATTCCCTTTCAATCCGATTTCCTCTGCCACCTCCCGCATACCCATTATTGTATCCGAGATCAGGTCATTGAGTTCAGCACCCAGCATGGCCGCACCCTTTTCAATGACGCTTCGGTCAACGCCTGCAGCAAATCGTTTGTCTGTCCATTTCTTGCGTACTGACCTGGCCTCCATGTCAAGAACGCTCCGTGAAGGCCTGACCAGCGCGCTGGTAGTCACCAGCCCGGTCAGTTCATCAATGGCAAAGAGTGTTTTTTCAAGGAGCGACTGAGGCTCTGTATCAGAACAAATGCCGTACCCGTGGCTGATGACTGCCCTGATATACTCCCCGGGCCATCCCTCTTCCTTTAGTATTTTCTCAGTCATGGTGCAGTGCTGATCAGGATACATCTCGTAATCAAGATCATGAATCAGCCCGATAATTCCCCACTTCTCCTCATCCTCACCGTGTTTGCGGGCTATGTACCTCATCACCGCCTCCACGGAAAGGGCGTGTTTGAAGAGACTTTCTGACTTGTTGTACCTCCTGAACAGCTCAAGAGCTTCTTCCCTGGTGGGTATTGTGCCTGTCATATGCCTGAAAGGGATAAATCCGACTGAATTATTGCAATTACTCTTATGGTCACTGTCTGACTGCCTTCATTGAAAAGCTCCTGCCCCTGCAGGTGACCCGGAGGGTATAGACACCCGCGCCCAGGTAACGGCCGTTGAACGGAATCCTGTTCCTGCCCGGTGAGAGTTCAGCTTCTGACCGCATGACAATTCTGCCTGACGTGTCAATAAGTTCAAAAGCGGCAGTTTCACTGCCATCAAAATCAATGTCAAGAAAGAAGCTCTCCCTGAACGGATTGGGATGAAGTACCGCCTGCTCCACAGTGATTTCCGGTCCTGTGCCGGTAATGACAAACGATACAGATGCAGTATCATTGTCTGCATAATTGTCTTCAGGAAGGCGGCTTAAAACATCGATACGGTAGGGAACATCCTTCAGCAGGCTGCATTTATGCGTGAATGCAACATCAATGGTATCACCGGGATCAATCTTCCTGTAAAAGGTCTCAGTAACCATTTCCCCTTCGTTGACCCGGTAAGCCAGGGGAAAGCTGGTAAGGGCCGAACGACCCAGGTTGATAACTCTTCCTCTTACCGTAACGTCTGAAAGAAGGGTCCCGGCAGTAGGAGCAAAGACGGAATCGAGGTGCAGGTCAGCCTCGAGAAAAGATATGTCAGGGAATGTCACCTGGTCAAGCCAGGCTCCGTCAAGACCTCCGGAGAGGGATACGTCCTTTGAGTATATCCACTCGAGCAGATGAACTCCGGGCTTCAGCACTTTTTTCCTCTGGGCCCATGGTGTGTCACCCGAGATCTGCATGTCAGTAACGCTGTCTACCCTGAAGGTGAGCTTGTCATAGGTGGGCTCCGAAGAGACCCTTATATAGAAAGAAATAGTGTCTGCGACGGGATTGTTTACGTAGATTGCAAGTACTGATTCCGATTTGTCAGGTATCAGGGCTGATCTTGCTGAATTGACGTTCTCAAATGAGGCAGATGAGGTGATGATCCATGGATAGGTGCCGTTCAGTATCCAGGGAAACACATCGAACCTGTTGAACTCCCAGGTTTCCCGAGTCTTTCCGGTGCTGACTGACCACCTCCCATGAGCTTCATACAATCCGCATGTGAAGATTACGTCATAGGGGATCACTCTTCCGGAGCCGGCCAACGGTGAAATCCCGGCCTCAAACCAGATATCCTTCTCCTGGCCCGGCCTGACGGTGTCGGTGTCCAGTTCCGGAATAGGCACCGAAAGCCACTGCCCAACGGGGGTGACCTTCACCGTCCCGGTGGCAGCCGCGGATCCTTCGTTCTTAATCCTGACTTTCAGATGCAGTTTTTCTCCGGGATCAGGAAGGAAATTGGAATTTCCCAGCGAGGAATCGTCATGAATGGC
>Ga0116171_10003077_pt1 | contig 15495 bp, 8 predicted proteins | sample AD_JPNHW2_MetaG_FD_89798 | JGI IMG/M metagenome (GOLD analysis project Ga0116171, IMG submission 89798) | Active sludge microbial communities of municipal wastewater-treating anaerobic digesters from Japan - AD_JPNHW2_MetaG | ecosystem: Engineered > Bioreactor > Anaerobic > Digestate | place...
AAGAGGTATGGTATAACTTGCAGATCCTAATTGCGATACATCCATGTTCCCCGTCAGCGTTCCTACAACTCCATTATCGCCCGGGTTGGGACCACCAATAATGGTTCCCACAGGCGGGAGAAATAACAAATACGGGTTGATCCGGGCTTCAAGACTTTCTCCCTGTATGGGATTGTATTCTGATCCTTCCTGAAATTCAATATACTCAACAGCTTCAAATAGGTGATTGCCTGATGGAACCAGGTTAGTGGTGCCAAAAACAAATGTTTCTGCCTGATGGATTTGCTGACCTGATACCTGGGTGAACAACAAAATCAGCAAAAGTAAATATGTGAGCTTTTTCATGGGTTATGACTGAAAAAATACTACCAATTACCTCAGATTGATGGATTTAGTGAGGTTATCAATTTGTCGCTGTTGTTGTTCAATGGTTTTCTGTTGTTGGATAAGATAAAGGGTAAGTTCTTCAACCTTTTGCAAAAGTTGCGCGTTCATTTCAACCATGTCAATCCCTTGCTCTTTCATCTCACCGGCTGATGGAATTCCCGGTAAATGGTTATTTTCCTTAATATAGCTCTCAATATCCTTTAATGATGGCAACCTATAATCCTTATTAAATACAAAATCAGGAATTACCGGCCAATCCTCAGCAAGTTGCACTTTAAGGTTTTCACAAAGTATTTTACCCTGAACAGCCAGTTTATATCCATGAGTCTCTTTCGTACCAATACCAACATCTCCTTCACCCGTAACCGTGAGTCTTACTGTGCTGAATACTTCATCGTCAGACAATGTTTGTGAGGTGGTGCCATTTTCAGTACCCGGAATAGTCGCAATATAATAGTTACCATTAATATCTCCGAAGGTCAAATTTCCACCATTATTAGTGCCGTTGCTCGAAAGTGTCCAGTTACTTTTGTTGATTCGTGCTGAATTGAATCCAATATAAGAGGTACCTGAAACAGTTGAAAAATCAATTGCCGAGCCAATTGTGGTTTTTTCATATCCGTCATTGACTTGAAATCGGTCCATTGGTTGGTTGGTGGCAATTCCGACATTCCCGTCATTACGGATAAACATGCAATGGTCGGCGCCGGGATTGCCATTGCCTTCGGTGTAAACCTTCCAAAAATTCAAACCGCCAGCATTATATCCTCTTTCATCGCTGTAGTACTCAATCCCCCATTCACCATTGGGGCATAAATTACTTATCACTTCACCAAACAGAATAGAACCGTTTTTACTTCCGGGAGCTTCACTGGGGCTACGAGATATCATTATATTTCCATCGACCATATGAAGTTTGCTTAGCGGATTATTTGTACCGATACCAATATTCACATACTTGGGATTGGCATAAAGAGATTTTTGTGTAGCATCATCCTCGTCGCCACCTGAACCCGATGTTTCCAGCCAATCCTGGTCATTAAATTCGGAAGGATCTGTCCATGTACCCGACCCATTTTCATCGCTCACAAGAATTCTTCGGTCCCTGGCATTGTTGTGTATCTGAATGCTGTTGCATTCCATCAAATCCTCCACGGTAATACCACCGTAATTGATCCGGAGTGGAGTATTTATCTTAGCGCCCGGAGCAGATATTTCGTAATGAAAATAAAAACCGTTATCCTGGTTTTTTATGTTAAAAGTAGAATTCATCCCGTTGAATAATAATGACGATTGGCAGCCAATATCTCCCTCGAAATAGTTCGGGAAATCGCCTTGCTGATATAATCCGAATAAACTTCCGTCGCGTTGACCAAAAAAATCTAAATTTGCAATTGTTCCTCCTGCAGGAGCATTCGCTTCAATTTTCATTACAGGATCGTTACTAATAGGTTCCTGTATATGAAAATATGCTCGAAGATCTGTAGTTCCCAGGCCTACTTTTGGCGAAGACTGATATAAGGTATTTCCAGGTAAACTGCCATTTAACTGAAAAGGCTGAGCCCGGATCATAGTCGTGGAGACTATTGTACAAAAGATGCTGATCACGATGGTTATCACCGTTCGTGTGTTCGGATTGAGTTGTGTGTTCATAATGCTTTGATAATGAATTTGATTAACTTTATGTTTTTATCCAATAACAGCTTCTTCCTAATTTACCTTAAAAACCTTGAGGGCCTGGATCATACTTCCGGTGCGAATGGTGACAAGGTACCCTCCTGACGGAAGATCAGAAAGGTCGGCGGTCAGATGTTTCCTTCCTTTTGGAAAGGTCCTGTCGGCAAGGATTTCTATTCGACAACCCGTCATATCTTTCAGCGAAAGGATCACCCTTTCCTCCCGGTCAAGGTCGAATTCAATGTTCAGTATCCCATTCGCAGGGTTTGGCCATACATGGCATGCCAATCCCTTTTTATTGTTTCCCGGCTCCATATCCATACCGGTATACACATGGTAAGGGGCGTCGAACAGGGCGATGCCTTTCCCTCCCGGGCCCTCGCTGATCCACGCGTTTACTCCTGAATGCCGAAGCGGGTCGCAGGCTACCTTAGGAAAGGGCGAAAGCAGGTTTGAACTATCGTTGTAAGCCGTGGTGATCATGCTCCAACTCCCGGGATTGGTAAGATTGAATTCATTTACTAAAAAGGGAAGCTTCATTTGGGTTGAATCAAAATAGGTAACCATAAAAGTAGAATCGTAAGGGTTGAAGGCGATATCGGCGTTACACTTGGTTCCGGGACCGGCGGTCAGGTTGAATTTTGTAAAATAGTCATGGTCGGCGGCCTGCCGGTTGCAGAACCCAAGGATATCATAACCCGCGGTAGCCGTATTGTACCGGTCGCACAGCACGAGCGCCGTCAGGTTCGCACTGTCGTTAACCATGTCGCCGTACTGGCAGGCGATCCTGGGATTCTGGCACTGGTTCACGATCGAAAGGTCAAGGCTGTCGAGATTTTTCGGTACCGTGAAGGCTCCGGCAAGATTGGGAACGCTTCGCGATGTGTAGATATGACCCCGGGTTGCATCCAGGCTTGCAAAATGCTCCCAGGCTGCAAAATACTGCCCGCTTTCCCCGTTTGTACGGGAACCGTACGCCAGGGCCACATCATGAAAACGGGAAGGCCAGGGGGCATGGGCTACTGCCTGGTAATGATCCAGCGATTCACCCCCATTGGAGGATGAAACAAAAATGACTGAATCGCCCGAGGAATAGTACAATTTAGAATAGAGTACCCCGAAACTGAACGGCCCCGGGCCATCGGAGGTGTTGGGAGTCCCGGAGGCAATTGCTGCATGATAGCATTCATTTTCATTAATAAGTTGATTTATATAAGTACCGGTTTGTGCATCATATCGATTAAGGAGTAACCGACATGTTGGGTTGCCGATTACCCGGTATAAAATTGCCATTATGATTTTCATTTCGGAGAGACTATTTCCAGGGACTGAAATATCAAAATGTGTTATTTCTGCATTTGGAATTGGGAGCTGACCTGCCAGCAGGCTGGTCCAGGTGGCGCCGTCATCAATCGACCTAAGTATTGACAGCGCCGGATAATTTCCCGATCGGTAACCATACACTGCATAAAGCCACCCGTTAAACGCGGAGGTAACAGCAATAAGGCGTTGATCCTGCGATGGCTCATTCTGCATGACGATATCGGTGCCGAACATTGGCGAACGGATTGTGGACAAAAGGTCTGAAGATGAGCTGTTTAATATAGTTTGTGCTGCCAGATTGGTCGCGGCAAGCAATAACATCATGTTAATTAGACATTTAGTAAAATAATTCATAGTTTAACAGTTTGTTGGGTTTTTGATTAGCCTTAAAAACTTTTGATTTTGTTCAATTAATCCGTATGGTTAGAGTTACTGTTGTTTACTGGTTGGGTTGAATGTACGTGTTTGAAATATTCAAACGCCAAACATAATATAAAAAATTTGGATTTCTTCGGTAAACTTTCCGTAAATAATTTTACGGTTTTCCGTAAATACGCTTTGATTCAGCGGTAATTATGCTTTTGGTTAAGCGAATAAGTCTGCAGCTATAAAGGCCCCCCGCCAATTAATTATCCCGTACCATTCGGTGAATTATTTAAAAAGTCATCCTATATTTTCGTTCTTTTTGAGTAAAATCAAACATTCCCATCAGAATCGGAAATGCTGAATCCGCTAATGCCTCCATATTTTACAATAGAGATAGTTGGCAAACCAATAGGCAAAACGATATTGAATATCATTCCAGGATACCAGCCAATGTGACAATTTTTAAATATCCCTGCGAAGACTCCGGCTTCTCATGGAAAACCATCCATAGTATAATCAGAATAAACCATACTATTTTATGATTTCTTTTCATCCATCCTTCAGGCATCTGATGGAAAACGCATTCGCCCGGCTTGACAGGTACACCGATACCGAAAAATCATAAACATTCATTCCATGCGAAATTGCTGTGATGGCACTCCATGGGGTTGAAGTCCAGAAAATGGTGGCAAACCCGCTGTAGCTCCAGGTTGAATTCAGATAGAAAACTCCGCTGGTATGAGCCCTGAATCCTGCCATAAGGGTATCCAGCATCGGTTCTCCGGCCCGGCTTGCGCCTTTGTAATAGTTCAACAGGATTGTCCATTCCGATTCGGTCGGGATATGCCAACCGGGTGGGCATAATCCCTGACCTGCCGGTGTGTCGTCGTAGCGCATCATCTCGTCCCACTGGTACAAACCGCCATACTTCGAGCATTTCGCCTCATCGTTACCGAAACAGTACTTTTCATCTACACAATTGTCAAACTGAACCTGTAAAGAGGTGATCTGCGTTCCCCGGTTCAGGTTAGCCGCCATCCAGCACTGGGCGCCGATCTGAACTGTAGGATAAACCTTACCATCTCTGATATCCGTGAGATCGGACCCGCATGTGAATGCAGGAAAATTTGCATTTTGCACTTTGCATTTTGCATTAGAAACACAGCCATACGTATTGGTATAACTGTAGGTGATGGTGTGGGTTCCGGCGCCGGCTGTTGACGGGGTGAAAAGCGCGGTTACAGGGTTGACGCCTGCACCGGAGTATGTTCCGCCCAGGGGCAATCCTCCTTTGAGCCGGAAAGGCCTGGCGTTAACCGTGGTGATGGTATCGAAGCAGGTAGTGAAGGTGACGATGGGCGACAGTGAACCGCTCATGACGATCGTGTTGGAAACGGCAGGGTTTGATGAAACACATTCGAGGTTGGAGGTCATTATGCAACTTACGTTGTCATTATCGGAGAGATTGTAGGTGAAAACGGGTGAACTGTTAAGCTGGTCAGCGCCGTTGACAAACCATTGATAGAATGGCGCAGGGCCGCCATTGACCGGGGTGGCGGTAAAAGTAACCGGATTACCAAGACAGAATGGATTTGATGAGGCTGTGACTGTTACGCCAGCGGTAAGATTGGGATTAACAGTCATGATAACCGCAGGTGAAGTGGCAGGATTGCCTGTGATGCAATTGACCATGGACGATTGACAATGGACAATGACTTGATCGTCATCGGAGGGGGTGTAGGTGAAAACGGGTAAACTGGTAAACTGGTCAGCACCGTTGACAAACCATTGATAGAAGGGTGCGGCGCCGCCATTGACAGGAACGGCTGTGAAGGTGACAGATGTGCCCGCACAAACTTGTGTGGCAGTGGCTGAAATTGAAACGCTGACCGGCAGCAGCGGGTTTACTACCATCGGGATGATATTCGAAGAAGCGGGATTGTTCGAGATGCAAACCGTTAACGAGGATGTCAGCATGCATTGAACCAGGTCGCCATAAACAGGAGTAAAGCTGAACACAGGGCTGTTGCTTCCTGCATTGACTCCATTGACCTTCCATTGATAGACTGGAGAAACGCCAGGATTGGTGGGAGTTGCTGTGAAGGTCACAGGAGTTCCTGAACAGATATTGTTGGCCGAGGCAGATATGGATATTTTGGCCGAATCTCCCGGGTTCACGGTAACGATGAAATCAACATTATTACCCGAACAACTGCCCACCTTGGGAGTGATCGAGTAAGTCACGACACCGGGAGATGGAAGGGTATTGATCAGTACCTGGTTGATCACCTGTCCGGAATCGGCGCTGAAACCTGTGATATTGCCAGAAGTAAGTGAAGCCGTCCAGTGAAATATCGTTTCCGGGACACTGGAAGTAAGTGCAATATTGGTGTTTTCTCCCGAACAGATGGATTTAGTCAACAGCGTGTTGGTGACCTGGGGAACAGGTGTGGTGATAAGCTGTACTGTGTCAAATCCCGAACAACCATTGCCATTGGTGACCACAACGCGGTAAACACCTGCATTTCCTGAAGTAAAGGTTTGATTTGTTCCAACGACAATCCCTGTTCCGAGGTTTTTCCATTCATAACTGCATCCTGAACAGAACCCGGCGTCAAAGGTCGCAGTACTCCCGGTACATATCGTTCGATCCAGCCCCAGTGAGGGTGCAGGACTTGGATCAATGGTAATAGTATGCCAGGTTGTATCGGTTCGGTTGTCGTTATGCCTTACGTAAAGTTCGACAGTATAGGTACCCGGGAAGAGATAAGTGTGTCCGGGATTTACCAGGGAGGAAGTGTTCTTGTTTCCGGATCCCGGATCTCCGAAATTCCATCGAATGGTATCGGCCGGAGGCCAGATGTCGCAGGTAAAGATGATATCCTTATTGGAACATTTGCCGGTATGATGGACAAAGGCTTTGTATTTTTGAATGAATTGTGGAAGCCCGTCATCGTGGACGTCAGGTGCAATAATCTGAAAGCCGCAAATATCAAATCCACATCCCGGACCCCGGACCGAAGGATAATTTACTACAAATAGACATGGATCAGTATCCATCGTGCCGTAAATTTTTCCGTCAGGTCCGATCTGTATTGCATTCGGGACGATATTCGACCCGACAGGTACAATGTTAGCCATGAAGGCTGCAGAATCCGGTGAAGTCATATCCATTTGATAAAGAATCCCCTGGTGATCACCGGGACCGGCAGGAACATAAAGCAGATTCCCTTTCACCGAAAATTCGCATTGAATCGCATTTTGATCGGGACCGATGGAGATTTTAAACCTGGGCGAGACCTGGCCGGTTTGATTATTAAAGTCACAAATTTCCAATGTATCAAAAAAAGACGTAGTGACAAGGCGTGCACCATCATACGATATTTTTATTTCATAGGGCCAGATTAAATATGGGATGGCTGGAATTGATACAAGACTGGGTGAAAGGACCGGAATAGTATCAACCCCATCATTCGTAACTTTATAAGAAGCGTAATAGTTGCTGTCAGCATCCATCAACCTGACCACGATCCAGGCATCCTTGTTGTTCCTGTGCCGGGTGCCGGTTATGGCCCCGTGTGCACGATACCCCCCCCGCAACGGAATATTTCTGTGGTTCAAATCCACATCTCCCAGCCCGCCTCTTAAGGTCATATCAATAATCGAATACCTTGCCCCCAATGGCACAGGATAATTAACCTGCATCCCACAAGTAAACAAATAATATTTGGTTGAATCCTTATTGTTTTTCAACACGGACACTGTTTGCGGGTAGCTGCCGGTATAACCGCCCAGACCACCGCTGTTCGGCATCTTTGTATTGGTTTTGTCCCAGACTTCCACCCCGTTGCTGTAAAAAAGAATATTCCCAAGTGAATCGGAAACGTTTACGCTGACGCTTGCGGAGCTTAATGCGCTTCCGGAAAAATTAACGGGTGTACCCCCGTTAAAAGTCATTCCAAGAAAACTTCCGAAATACCAATTATTGAACTCACCCTGGGAGTACCCGGTAAAATTTGATAGCAGAAGCAAGAAAGTTAATAATTTGTTCTGCATTACTCATTTTTTATATTAATACAGATTGATGAGCTGAATAACGAAAATGATGATCTCATCAGTTTATCAAGGAATCAGAAGTTATTTACGATAAGAACCATCGCATAAAGATTATAACTTACATCAAGACGTATTTGAAATATTCAAACTCCAAACATAACATAAATTTTGGGATTTCTTTATTAAACTTACCGTAATTATTTTCTAGGGTTTTCCGTAAAAAGGGTTGATTCCATAAGAATCCTGAAGAGGTGTCATATTATCTTCATTTTAAATCATACGACGAAGGGAAAAACAAAACGTTGTAATGCAAGCGATTCTTTTTCAGCAAATTCAAAGGCTTGAAATTTGACCAGAATCTCTCATTGCAGTCTTCGTCAAAACTAATGGTAAGTTTTTTGATTTTTTGAGGAGGGAGCTTATAACGATATACGATCCGCAGGAATTTACTGGTTTTTTTCAATTGGTTTTAAGTATATACATTTTTCAATACTCGAACATCCTGCACAGACAATTAATAAAACGGCAATCATGATGTTTACTAATCGCATGTCCGGGTTGTCTCTAAACCGTCTTCCATTCTTGTGTTTCCCATCCTGAAAACCTATTCAGACAATTTTACCACCCTACGAATTCCTGAAATGGATCCATCTGTTATTTTAAACAGATAAATGCCATCAGGCACCCAATTCATATTTATTTCTGTCTCTACTGTATTCAACTCCAATTCTTTGATATTGATTCCTTTTGAATTGTAAATTGAGAGCAATTCATGTCCACTGAAATTTGCGCTCAATTTAATCTTGACGATGGATGTTGCCGGATTGGAGAAAACCATAAAATCATTTGTGACCATGGTACTGGTCGAGGAAATTAAATCAGGATCTAAAAAGATATGACAATATTGAGTGCCTACCGAACTTACGATATACATGGAGTCATGCAGGAAATTTGTCCGGGACTCATCTTTTATTTGTGCCCAATACTTCATAATGACTGTAATATGCTGACCCGGGTAAATGTAATGGGGAGTCGTGACTGAGATTGAATCCACCCACCAGCCCCAACCTCCCACGCAGGGAGCACATTGACTTTGAACGTGTAATAAATTGATTGGCTGATTGGAGTTATTCAAGATTTCAAAGACTGCCTTGAGTGCACCACCCTTCGTAAAATATACTGAATCCGGTGCAATCGTCAAATCTGTCACCTCCGGTTTTAATATCATTGTCCTGGAACTATTTTCACTGGTTTGAGGAGGGAAACTAAGCTGATAGATTTCAGACTGACTGTACATCATGCAAGGTAACATGAAAAGGAACAGAATACGCAGGGACGTTATCATAGTGGAAATGTTATAAGGTTTTGATAATTTAACGTTATCTGTTTATTAAGAGTTTTGATTTACCAACTATGCGGTTTTGAGATTCGGTAACTACCATGTACAGTCCCTCGGAAAAAAGAGTTACATCCAAGGTGTAATCTTTTTGAAATCCTGGTACTTTTATGGTTTCTATCTCCCTTCCAAAAATATCATAAAACCTTATTGTTATTGGTAATTCCGGATTGCAACCGGGTAAACAAACTGTAGCGATATTTTGGGCAGGATTGGGAAAAATCTTTATCCCGGTGTGCCCGTTCGCCTCAGGCCCGGGGTTCATCCCTACCCAACAATACGACGGAGATTCGCACCCCAGGCTGTCAACTTTCAGTACCCAACCGTCGTGTGATCCTGTGTCGGGGGAATGAACATACACGATCCCGCCAGCAATAAATCCATTGTCGTCTGTTTGAATTACGTCATACAACCAGTTCCATGAAGTACCACCATTACAGACAACATATTGCCGGTACCACAAACTATCACCATCTGGGTCAGTTTTTAGCATCCAACCGGTGTAATCATACGTGGTTTCAAAAAGTCTCGTTTTACTTCCACATGCAATCAAACTACCATCCTGGTTCTCGCGGATATTCATCAAACAATTTTCCCATTCACTGGTGCCATATTTTTTATTCCAAATAATATTTCCGCTGTTGTCAATCTTCATGATATTTATCCGGCGATAAGGAAGACCTTCATAATTAGGTTGTCCTCCATGCATTGAATCACAATATGTTGTTCCGACTATAATATTTCCATCCATTGAATTGCATATCATGGCCTGTGTATCTTTCAAAGGACCTCCCAAATTCAACATCCACTGCTGATTCCCGGCACTATCTGTCTTGATTAGCACCGGATCACCGGAAAAATCCGGTGGAATTGGAATTCCATAGCCGTAACCACCTATAGCATATCCCCCGTCGCTGGCACAGATCACGCTGGTTCCTTCTTGTAAAAGACCCGAACCAAACAATTTTCTCCATTTCTCATTACCTTTACTATCGGTTTTCATCAACAAGATTTTCACTTTTCCGGTATAGGCTGAATGTGTGCCGGTTATAATAATGTTTTTGTGTGGATCCAGCTTCAACTGATTAAAGTAATAGCCGGTATCAAAAGGCGCAATAGTTTCACCAAATCTTTTGGTTGATAAAGTGTCAAAATCTGAATTCAAAAAGAAAAGGACCCCCTGATCATGCGGATCGGTTGGAGTAAATGTCCTTGAAAAAGCAACCGATAGAATACAATCAGAACTTAATCTGACGATTGAGCCCGGATATCCCATTGAAAATTCTGTATTTGAATCGCAATATGTTTTGGAAAAGATTTTATTGCCTTGAAAATCGATCTTACAAAATCCCTGACATAAAGGGCTATAATAGGAATAGAGTCCGCCTAGAATATAACCGTCAGAAAGTTGAAAAATATTTGTAGCGCCATCCCACCATCCAGATTGCCCATATTCAAAACGTTTGTTAAAATAAGATTGGGCCGAAGCGCTGGCGCTGATGATAATTGAAGTGAAAAGAAAAATATACTTGATCATCGTGGATGAAATTAACAGATTAGGTGACCCGACTTTTGATCCACCCTCTTCAATGCTTTATCTAAAAGTTATTGTCCAATTACTTGTAAGTCACATGATGTAAATATTATCAGCAAAAAGACTGATAAATTAATTGTTTTTAATGTTGATTTCATTTTATTGTATAATTTGTAAAGTCCCAGTATTCAGGAAAACCTGATTTATAATATTTTGACCAGTTTACAAATTATTCTTTACTATTGAATAAACAACGAAAGGATTATCAAACGAAAACTTTTCATGACGATAGTTTTAGATTTAAGCTCTAAACATAGCATAATTTTTTGAATTTCTTCAGTAAACTTTCCGTAAATATTTTTACGGTTTTCCGTAAATTAGCGTTGATTCAGCGGGAATTATGCTTACGGGCAATGCTTTTAATGGATTCGTTGAAAACGATTAGTTTTGAAATTTCAAGCTCTTCGGATGAGATGAAGACCGGGTTGTCATTTTTAAAACCGGGATCGAGCATGGATTTTACATCGGCAGTTAGAAATGTCGCCCCGCATGGGGTAAAAAAGTACTGAAAAACAGTTAGATTTGCCGGCTTATTCTTAACCCATTCAGCAGATACGGTTCGCCTCGTAATCAGATGTGCCATGATGCGCTTAATTTCATCCCCAAAAAAATCCTTGAAAGTTCATTATTTATGAAATTTAGATTTTTGGTGATCTGCTTTGTAACCCTCTCCTTTGTTTCGACAGCTCAGGTCGTTGTTCCATTATTTGGAAAAATTTCTTGCCTAAAGGGTTATGTTCAAGAGATTAGCGGAGAAAATATTAATTATAATTCTGCACTACCCGATGTTGCCAAGGTCGCTCTGCTCACCCGATGTACAGATGGTAAGAAAGCGATCGAATGGGAGACGGAAGTCATACCTGAAAATCCCGGGGGGAAATATATTTATTTTGGTTGGATTGCAGCCCATTCAAAGGGGACCAGTAGTGGTGACAGAAATTTTGATCTGTATATCAACGACTGCTTCTCACTTACCTTCAAAACACTTGCCCAAAAGAATCTGCCACACTGGTCCTTTAAAGGTAAAAATGGTGAACAACTTGTTTTTGATTGGAAAATGGATGATGCATGCGGCGATGCACATGGCTATATGTACCTCCGGGTGCCGGCGGCTTTGTATGAAAAGGGAAAGCCTTTGAAACTGAAAGTGGTCGGGCGTCAGGAGAACAGCGCCGACTGGTACATGACATTCAAATATGAGTTTAATGAAAGTGTTGAAATTGAACCGGTACCCTTGCTCACACAAGATAAAAGACAGGTTTTAAACGTTGTCGCAATACATTTCGGCAATCAGGTGCCGTTGACACTTCTGGTTGATAACGCTGAAAAATACCGCTTTATTCTGAAAAATGGTGCGAATAACTTTGATATTTTTCATGATGCGGTTTCATCGGAAACCCTCATAAATGTTAAGGCTTTTATTCCCGGACAGTCAGTCAGAGAATTCAACCTGAACCTGAAGCCTGTCATACAAAGGGAAATATATCTGATTCATCATTCACATTACGATGTGGGATACTCTCACCGTCAACAGGAGGTGGAGAAGATCCAGAACCGGAATATTGCCAATGCACTTCAATACATCAGTCAGACCGGCGATCTTCCGATAGAAGCGCAATTTAAATGGAATATCGAAACTTCCATGGCGGTTGAGAATTTTCTTAAGGTTTGCTCCCCTGAACAAAAAGCTGATCTGATTACGGCTGTTAAGAATGGTCGTATTGGTATCGGAGCGCTCTATGCTGGCATTACCACGGGCTTGTGTCAGCCTGAGGAGTTGTTCATGCTCACCGGTTATTCCGGGAAATTGGAAAAGGATTTTGGTATCAGCCTTCCTGCGGCTATGATCACCGATATTCCGGGGCTTACCTGGGGTACCATCCCTGCCTTAGCCCGCAGTGGAATTCGCTATTTCTCCGACGGCCCCAATTATGTGGAATCCTACCCCGATGGTGGTGACCGGGTCGGATATTCAAACAAAAACTGGTCTGACCGGCCTTTTTGGTGGGTGTCGCCATCGGGGAATGAGAAAATATTGTTCTGGATGGCAGGCAAGGGATATTCTTCCTGGCATGGCATGAAAGCTGGGGATATATACAATAGAGGTAAAAAGAAGATTGCTGCTTACATGAATGAACTGGATGCTGCAGGATATCCTTATGAGATGGTTCAATGGAGGTACAGCATAGTTGCAGATAACGGTCCCACCGACAGCCTCATATCGGGATTTGTAGCCGATTGGAATGCAAAGTACAATTCACCAAAGATCATCCTCAGTACCATTGATGGGATGTTCAGAGAATTCGAAAGACGATATGGTGATCAGTTACCGGCATTTTCAGGTGATTTTACACCATACTGGGAGGATGGCGCTTACTCCACCGCTACCTGTATGGCAATGAACCGGGTGAACAGTGAAAAACTCACACAGGTTTCGAATCTGTATTCCATTAAAGGTAGTCCTGCGTATCCGGCCGATGACATCGTCAAAGCATGGGAAAAAATATTGCTTTTCGATGAACATACCTGGGGAGCCTATAACAGCATTACCGATCCGGATATTCCGTTTGTAAAGGACCAATGGAAATTTAAAAAACAATTTGCCTTAGATGCCGATTCCCTTGTGAAGGACTTGTACAATCCCTTTACACTACCAGACCGTACTCAGACATTCGATGTTTTAAATACTCTTTCGTGGCCAAGAACCGATGTGGTTTACATTGATTCAGCTGCCGCCTCATCGTCTGATGTAGTGGTAGATGACAGTGGCAAAGAAGTCATCAGTCAGAAACTTAATGACGGAAGATTGGCTTTTCTGGCATCAGACGTTCCCTCACTGGGATCCAGGAGTTATTCACTGGTAAAGAATGAACGCAGGTCTGATGGGTCATGGTCGGATCATGTAGCCGGACAGATGGAAAATGAATTTTTCAGACTGAAAATCGATACCATTACCGGCTGTATCAGCAGCTTGATCTGGAAACCTTTGCAATTCGAACTCGTGAAAAGCGGTAACGGGGAAGGGCTCAACAAATTTCTTTATGTGCCGGGCCTCGATCCGGAATACGCCGTATCGAATGATCCATCCGGTGAGATCCGGCTGAAGGAAAATGGTCCGTTACTGGCTGTTGTACAGATTAGAAACACCGCCCCGGGATGCCATTCCCTGATCAGGGAAATAACAATCGTTAAAGGGATAAACCGTTTGGAACTTGCTAATACCATCGACAAAAAGCCTATCCGGGAAAAGGAATCGGTCCACTTTTCATTTCCGTTTTCCATGAATGACGCAGTAACCCGTTACAATACCGGTTGGGGAGGAATATTTCAGCCTGGTGTGAACCAGCTTCCTGGTTCCAACCAGGATTATTATTGTGTTCAGCATTGGTGCGACATTTCCGACCAGCGAGGTGGTGTATCTCTTCTTTTACGTGAAGCCTGTCTGATTGAACCCGGTGACCTGACCGATGAGACTCCCGGAAAATCCGGGGTAAAAGTATGGAAGTCGAAACCGGATACGAACCCTACCCTGGTTTCCTATGTGATGAACAATTACTGGCATACCAACTTCAAAGCCGATCAGGAAGGAACCGTGACCTTCCATTATGCCTTAATACCTCATGGGTTGTTTAACCTGCCGGAAACCCAGCGGGCAGGGCTATCGTTCAACCAACCGCTATTGACAATTCCCACCGAAAGAATGCTCCCCGCCGGTTCGCTCTTCACCCTGAGTAATCACAATGTGATTGTTACGTCGCTCGCACGTGAAGACCAGGGGTTTTCGGTGAGGATTTTCAATACCGGTGAAGCCCCTGAACGTTTCACGATTGTCCCGGGTTCGCTCAGAATTGAAAAACTGAAAATTAAAAGTCCGGATGGTGAAACTGTGCTCAGGCCAATTGAACAACCGCTTGACATTCCCGGCTTTGGGATCATGGAAGTGATCTTGTTGTAACAGTACCATTCCGGGTACTCTTTAATGATACTTTCATTTTACAGATAAATCCTTCGATCACGGATAAGAATTTGAATCAATGGCCGAGTTTTCTTGTTTGATAGAAGTGTAACTTTGATTTTTGTGGAAAAATTAAATCATGAGCAAAAAAAATATCCTGTTACTGCATCTGTTTCTATGGCTCTTTGCGGCATTTGTCAATTTCAGGGACTTCTCCATGTTCAGCGATCCCGAAAAAATTTCGATGTACCTGGCTTCCACTTTTTACATGGCAGTCCCCTTCTATCTTTTTTATTTCATTATGGTTCCCGCACTTCTGGAAAAAAAGAAATATTCGCTTTTTTTCCTGGTTTCAATAGCGTGCCTGTGTATCCTTACCTTTTTGGGTTATTCGGCGCTGTTTCTTATTAAATCCATTTTTAGTGGGGAATTCCACGGATTTTATGCCACCTATAGCATCAAGATGCATTTCAGCGGGATGACGGTCATAACCATTGTAGCTACCTTTGGTTCGTTGTTCAGGGTCATGCTGAATTGGCTGAATACCATGAACCTGAAAGAAATACTTGAAAAACAAAAGGCGGTAGGTGAACTGGCTTTATTGAAAAGTAAAATTAATCCGCACTTTTTATTTAACACGTTGAATAATATTGATGTGTTGATTTACGAAGATCCCGTCAAAGCATCACAGTCGCTGCTTAAACTTTCCGAGATCATGCGTTATATGTCATACGAAACGGC
>Ga0116171_10003080_pt1 | contig 15482 bp, 14 predicted proteins | sample AD_JPNHW2_MetaG_FD_89798 | JGI IMG/M metagenome (GOLD analysis project Ga0116171, IMG submission 89798) | Active sludge microbial communities of municipal wastewater-treating anaerobic digesters from Japan - AD_JPNHW2_MetaG | ecosystem: Engineered > Bioreactor > Anaerobic > Digestate | place...
CGCTTGGAATAATTAATGAGCTGGCAATGATAAAAATATCTAAATACAGAATTAATTTCCCCGGAGAGATATTTCTGTATTTATTTATCATGAGAGCAACTATATCGGTTCCACCTGTACTGCCTCCCTGAGTAAAGGTTATTGCAATACCCGCTCCGGAGCATACACCACCCATTATGGCACTAAGAAGCTTGCCATTGCCTATTGCTACGTCCTGAATGAGCTCCTGGGGCAAAAGGCCAGGAATCCGGTCGAGAAATATTGTAACGGCCACAATTGCAAATACAGTCTTTATCCCAAAGGATTTTCCCAGCACCTTGAGTGCTATTGCAAGGAGTATTCCGTTTATTATAAAGAAGGAGTAACTCACAGGAAAGCCTGTAGAATAATAAATTATTGAAGCTATACCAGTAACTCCGCCACCTACCAGTCCGTTTGGAATGAGAAAGAGATTCCATCCCACAGTGTATAGAAGGAGGCCAATGGTTATTATCGTATATTCCTTGATGCCGGTTAGGACTCTTTTTGCTTTTTGTTCCATATCATTTTTCCCCCTTTAATTTGATCGAAACCCTGCCCGTATACACTCATAACAGTAGAAACCGATATGAATGCCTTTTTGTCGATATCCTTTACAATTGCCGATATCTCCTGTAATTGTGTTTTGCGGAGTATGACCATGAGCATTTTGCTCTCTGTTTGCGAATACCATCCCATAGAGTCCAGGGCAGTTACCCCGCGGCCAAGCTCTTTTGTAACCTTCTCGGCAATTTCGGCATATTTGTTTGAGATAATAAAGAGTTGCAGAGATTGCCTGTTGCCCGTGAGAACCATATCTATGACATAGGAAAATGAAACCATTTCAATATAGCCGTATATTACATCTTCCAGCGTTTTCCCCGGGATAAAGAATACAGAGCCGATGATAACAAGGTCGCACATAATGAAAACCCTGCCCGGCGACATCTCGCGGTATTTTGTAATGATGAGGGCAACAATATCGGTGCCTCCTGTGCTTCCCCCCTGAAGGAAAATAATTCCGATGCCAATACCGCTCATTGTTCCCCCAATGAGAGAATTGATAAGCTTGTCGTCTATGTCCGAAACCCACGGAATCTGCGGAAGAAACTTGAACATGAGTGCCGCAACAGCTATGCAGTAGATGGTTTTAAATCCGAAACCCTTCCCTAAAATAAGAAATCCTATCCCAAGAAGAATTGCATTAATTATCAGGTATGAATATGAAACTTCAAAACCTGTTGCATACTGGATTACAGACGCTAGTCCGCTCACTCCTCCCCCGGCAATTTCGTTGGGTATAAGAAATGCCGTCCAGCTAAAGACAAAGATGAAAAGCCCTATCGTCATAAAGAGATAGGACTTTACTGTTTTGAACAGGTTAATATTCATAACTGTAAAATTTATATGTATAAATCCGATTTTGAGTAGGTAACGGCGTTGCCGCTTATAATTACTCTTCCTTCGTTTATTGTGCAGGTTATCTCTCCGCCTCTTGCCGAAAGCTGCTTTGCTTCGAGAGTCTCTTTTTTGAGCCGGTGGCTCCAGTATGGAGCAAGAGTGCAGTGTGCCGAGCCGGTAACAGGGTCTTCAAGTATTGTTGCCTGAGGCGTGAAATATCTCGATACAAAGTCACAATTTTCTCCCGGCGCTGTAACAATAACTCCGCCCGGGTTTATGTTTATTTCGTCAAATATGGACCTGTTTATTTCCAGATGCTCTATCTCCTTTTGCGAAGGATAGACAAGCATATAGTCTCTCGCCTTGTAAACCTCTTTTGGCTTTATGTTAAGGCTGTCTGATATCTCTTCCGGAAGAGCAGCAACCATAGCCTCCCTCATTGGAAAGTCCATGAAGTATTTGTCGCCCTCTCTTTTTACAGTGAGCATTCCTGAGGCGGTATTGAAGTGTATCTCTTCGCCGTTATAGTTACAGGCGGTAAAGAGTATATGGGCACTTGCAAGTGTTGCGTGCCCGCACAGGTCCATTTCAATGTCGGGTGTAAACCACCTTAGAATATATTCATCTCCGGACGGGAGTATGAAAGCAGTTTCCGGAACGGCATTCTCCTTGGCTATTTTCATCAAAACATCGAAGGGAAGCTGCTCGTCCAGTAGCACCACGCAAGCGGGATTTCCGCTAAAAGCTTTTTTGGTAAACGAGTCTACCTGGTATGATTGCAATATCATCAGCAAACAATATTTATAATCTTTTTGGGAACGACTATTACCTTTTTAATGGAGCCTGCTCCAAGATATTTTTGTGTATTTTCGTCGGCCAGGACTGCAGCTTCAATCTCTTTTGCGTTAAGCAGAATGCTCAAAGTAAGTTTGAATCGCAGCTTTCCGTTAAACGAAACAGGGTATTCAAATGAATCTTCTATTGTAAATTTTTCTACATATTCAGGGAATGCGGCAAATGAAACGCTTCCGGGATTGCCCAGCCTGCTCCACAACTCTTCTGCAATGTGAGGAGCAAAGGCAGATATGAGTATTACCATTGGTTCCAGGATTGCCTTTTTGTTGCAGTTTAGTTCATACAGTTCGTTAAGGGCAATCATAAAGGCACTCACACTTGTATTGAACGAGAAGTTCTCTATGTCTTCCTGAACTTTCTTGATGAGCCTGTGCAGGATTTTTAGTTCGGCAGGTGTTGCCTGTTCATTGGAAACTTCAAAAGTGTCTTTGTTAAAGAATAGTCTCCAGAATCTTTTGAGGAACCTGTGTACTCCGTCTATTCCGTTTGTATCCCAAGGCTTGCTCTGTTCGAGAGGGCCAAGGAACATTTCATACATCCGAAGAGTATCGGCTCCAATTTTTCGCAAATCATGTCGGGGTTAACAACATTGAACATAGACTTGCTCATTTTCTCAACTGCCCACCCGCAAATATATTCTCCGTTTTCAAGTTCAAACTGCGCATCGGCATATTCCGGCATCCATGCTCTGAAGGCATCAATGTTAAGCCTGTCGTTGCTCACTATGTTCACGTCTACGTGAATTTCGGTAGTGTCATATTTGTCTTTTAAACCAAGAGATACAAATTTGTTTGTGCCTTTCACTCTGTATACAAAGTTTGAACGGCCCTGAATCATACCCTGGTTAATGAGTTTTTTGAACGGCTCTTTTTCGCATACGAATCCAAGGTCAAAAAGGAATTTATTCCAGAATCTTGAATATATGAGGTGCCCTGTTGCGTGCTCGGTTCCGCCAATGTACAAATCCACGTCTCTCCAGTAGTTGTTGGCATCTTTGGATACAAGCGCCTCGCTGTTGCGGGGGTCCATATATCTCAGATAGTATGCGCTGCTCCCTGCAAAACCGGGCATTGTGCTCTTTTCAACAGGGTAGCCACCGAATGTCCAGTTTTCTGCCCTTCCGAGTGGCGGTTCTCCGCTTTCGGTTGGGAGGAATTTGTCCACTTCCGGCAGTTCCAGAGGCAAATTTTTAAGTTCCATTGGAGTAGCGATGCCATCTTTGTAGTATATAGGAAACGGTTCTCCCCAGTAGCGCTGACGAGAAAATATTGCGTCCCTCAAGCGGAAGTTAACCTTTCTGCGCCCGATTCCGAGTTTCTCCACCTCTTCAATTGCAGCAGGTATTGCCTGTTTAACTGTAAATCCGTTCAGGAAACCGGAGTTGCACATGATTCCCTCTTTGGCATCGAAGCTCTCCTGCGATATATCGCAACCTTCGATAAGCGGGATTATAGGCAGGTCAAAGTGTTTTGCAAAAGTATAGTCCCTGCTGTCGTGCGCCGGTACTGCCATAATTGCTCCGGTTCCATATCCGGCAAGAACATATTCCGAAATCCAAACCGGAATTTTTTCGTTTGTAAAAGGATTTATTGCATAGCTGCCGGTGAATACCCCTGTAACCTTTTTTGTTTCTGCCATTCTCTCGCGCTCGGTCTTCTTCTTGGCGTATTTGGTGTACTCTTCAACTGCCACTTTTTGGTCTTCTGTTGTGAGTTTTTCTACCCATTCACTCTCCGGGGCAAGCACCATGAATGTTGCTCCAAATACAGTATCGGCACGGGTAGTAAAAATTTCCAGATTATATTCTTTACTGCCATTGAACACGCGGAATACCATTTCGGCTCCCTGCGAGCGTCCAATCCAGTTGCGCTGCATATCCTTGAGCGAGTCGCTCCACGAAAGTTCGTCCAGGTCGTTAAGGAGTCTTTCGGCATAAGCCGATACTCTCAGCTGCCATTGTCTCATTTTCCTCTGCTCCACAGGGTGCCCGCCACGGACAGACAGCCCCTCCTTTACTTCGTCGTTTGCAAGTACGGTTCCAAGAGCTGCACACCAGTTTACCGATGTTTCACCAAGATATGCAATCCGATACTCCATAAGGATTTTTTCTCTCTCCTCAATGCTCAAGGAGTTCCACTGCACGGCAGTGAATATCTCTGTGTCGCCGCATGCTGCCTCAACACCGGCATTTCCTTCGCAGGCGAAAACCTTAACAAGTTCTTCTATTTTTTCTGCTTTGCCGCTTTTCTTGTTGTACCAGTGGGAGAACATTTCCAGAAAAGCCCATTGCGTCCATTTATAATAATCGGGATCGCAAGTGCGCACCTCTCTTGTCCAGTCGAAGGAGAAACCAATTCTGTCCAGCTGTTCCCTGTAACGTTCAATGTTTTTCTCGGTTGTTTTGGCCGGATGCTGGCCTGTCTGGATGGCATACTGCTCGGCCGGAAGGCCAAATGCATCGTATCCCATTGGGTGAAGGACGTTAAATCCTTTTAGTCTTTTATATCTGCTGTATATATCGCTTGCAATGTATCCGAGCGGGTGACCGACATGAAGCCCTGCCCCCGATGGGTAGGGAAACATATCTAAAACGTAATACTTTGGTTTTGAAGGGTCGGTCTCTACTTTGAATGTCTTATTATTAGCCCAGAAGGCCTGCCAACTCCTCTCGATTTCAAGAAAATTATACTCCATTTTGCGTCTGTTGTTTCAAACGGCAAAAGTAATAAAATTTACTGTCTTTTGAGTCTAAATTCAACCGGCACCGCCATTTTAACCCGCACCGGAGAACCTCCGATAGTTGCTGCTCTCCATTTTGGCGATGCTGCAACAACTTTTACTGCTTCATCGTCAAGACGGTCGTCCAAAGATTTAACAACTGTTACATTGGAAACCTCTCCGTTCTTCTCAATCACAAACTCAACGATAACTCTTCCCTGAATTCCTTCATCAATTGCACTCTGAGGGAATTTCAGATATTTGTACACCCACCTGTCGAGAAATTGTTGCTCGCCTCCGTGAAGGAACAGGGCACTTCTCTCAACCTCGGTTGATGCATAGATTTTTGTGTCGTTTTGAAGCGCAGCCGGTTTTGATATTGATTGTACAGTTGTATCCTTTGCGGCAAAAGCTGTTCTTGAAAGCGGCCTGCTCATATTGGCAGCTTCCATTGCAAGGTTAAGGGAATAGTTTGCAATCATCTCCATTGAAGTATAGTCCAGGTCGGAGGCTATATCGCGGCTTGTATGATAGTCGCGGTGAAGACCTGTGGTAATGAGTGCCGAGGGTATTCCTTTTGCAACAAAAATCTGATGGTCGCTCGGGAAATAATTTGTCGAATGTATCTTTGGCGAAAGCATAAGCGGCATGTCGGCAACATCCTTCAAAAGGGTTGTAAGTTCAACATGAGGCGTTATTGTATAAGCCGAAACATTGTCTCCGGTTTGTCCGTGCCCTATCATATCAAGGTTTATCATAAGAGAGATTTTATCCGAAGGGGAAAATCCTCTGTTCACAAAATACCACGAACCCAGCATTCCTCTCTCCTCGGCTCCGAAAGCAACGAAAAGAACCGAACGGCGAAATTTGAATGCCTGCGCTTTTACCATTTTAGCCAGTTCAAGCATAACAGCAACCCCGGATGCATTGTCATCGGCTCCGCTGAAAATCTGCAGCGAGTCTTTACCGTTTATGTTCATTCTTGTATAACCCAGATGGTCGTAGTGCGCTCCTATAAGAATGTACTCGTTTTTAAGATCCTTGTCGTATCCTTCAACTATTCCTACAATGTTATTTGAGTGCATTGTATCTCCGGTATCGGACACAAATGAGAAATCCTGACCGGGGGCCGGATAGAGCAAAGTGAGCCCTGCCTGGGTAAAAGCCTTTTCAATATATGTTCCCGCTTCCTTTTCTCCCCTGGTTCCAGCTCCCCGGCCCAATAGTGAATCGGCCGTAAGGGCAACAACATGAGCCTTTAATTCGCTCCCAATGCTATTCTGAGAGAAAAGCCCTGCCGGCAGTATCAGCAGCAGAGCTATCACATAGTAAAATTTTCTGTACATCTTTATCTTGTTGGTAATACCTCGAGCCAGTAGCCGTCGGGATCGTTTATAAAATAGATCCCCATCTTAGGATTTTCATAGCAGATACATCCCATTTCGGCATGTTTCTTATGTGCTGCCTCGTAGTCATCTGTACGAAAAGCAAGATGGAATTCGTTGTCTCCCAAATTGTACGGTCTCTCCCAATCCCTCAGCCATGTAAGTTCAAGCTGATGTTCGGAAGACCCGTCCGAAAGGTAAACAATAACGAATGAACCATCCTCAGGAGCAATTCTTCTCACCTCCGAAAGGCCGAGCGCTTCGTTGTAAAAATACAAGCTCTTTTTGAGGTCAAGAACATTAATGTTGTTGTGAACGAATCGGAATTTTGCCATTTATATTAATTTTTATCTTATAAAATGGGGCATCTCTGCCGGGAGTTCTATCGAAAATTCAACCATTCCCTTAACAGCTCCTTCTACAAACCATGGAGACTGATAAATCAGCTTTTTCACGCCTGCTTTTTCAATGGTGTAGGTATTTGTCTTTTCCGATTTCATGAGCTCCTGTATTTTAATCCAGGATTTTTCGCCGTGACAATCTTTAAGATTCTTGCCTATGAGGTCACCGTATTTTTCAAAAGTCAGGCGGGCCTTTGCATTTTGGTAAATTACAACACCCTCTCTGTCACATACAGTTACTGCGCAGGTTAATTCGTCTGCCCAGTTAAGTTCGTTGGCCATCTTTAGCTTATTGTTTGTAAAAAGGTGTCTTAACTACTTTTGCCTTGAGAAGTTTTTCCCTCACCTTGATATAAATCTCGCTGTCCAATTTGTATAAAGGAGCGGCAACATATGCCATTCCAACGGCTTTTTTAACTGCAGGTCCCATTGTGCCCGAAGTTACTATACCAATTACTGTGCCGTTCGCGTCACAAACTTCATATCCGTGTCTTGGAATTCCTCTGTCTATCATTTCAAATCCAACGAGTTTTTTCGAAACTCCTTCGGCTTTTTGTTTAAGATACAGCGCTTTATCTATAAAATCGCCCTTTGCTTCGCTGAATTTTGTAATCCATCCCAATCCGGCTTCCATTGGTGAAGTTGTATCATCAATGTCGTTTCCATAAAGACAGAATCCCATTTCAAGACGGAGTGTATCTCTTGCTCCCAGGCCAACTGCTGTAATTCCAAACTCTTTTCCTGCCTCAAAAACGGCTTTCCAGAGTTTGTCGGCATCTTCGTTTGCTACATAAATTTCGCATCCGCCCGAACCGGTATAACCGGTAGTAGAGAAGATTGCATCTTTTATCCCTGCAATTGTAAGTTTTTGGAATGTATAATATTCCATATCCTCAACTTTCCTGTCGCATATTTTTTGCATTGCCTTGAGAGCAAGAGGTCCCTGTACTGCAAGCTGGCAAATTTCATCCGATGCATTGTAGAGTTCTTTGCCCGGAGTGATACCGAATTTTGGAGCAATAGCCGCCAGATGGGCATAATCCTTATCAACGTTTGATGCATTAACAACAAGCAGATATGTGAGTGAATCGATGCAGTAAACCAGAAGGTCATCTACAATTCCGCCCTTTCCGTTGGGAAAGCAGGAATACTGAACCTTGCCCGGAACAAGAACAGACGCATCGTTTGAGGTTGTGTACTGAATAAAAGGAAGAGCATTAGGCCCTTTAACCCAAATTTCGCCCATATGGGACACATCAAAAACACCTATCTTGGTTCTTACGTTGTTGTGTTCTTCATTAATTCCGTAATATTCTACCGGCATGTTATAACCGGCAAATGGAACCATTTTGGCTCCGAGAGCAATGTGCTTCTCTGTAAAGGCAGTATTCTTCATGATATATTAATTGATATGTAATTTCTGATTTGTGTCATACACCCAAACATCCTCCGGGCTGAAATCCAGTTCGAGCAGTTTCCTCATTGCGCCATAAGCCTCATTTGCATTTGCAAACGCACCGGATGCAACAACCTTGTACCCGTTTTTAAAATTCAGGTGAATAGGTTTGTATCCGTTTTTCGAAAGGTATCCGTCCATTTTTGCGACATTGCTTTCATCCTTAAAACTCCCTACTATCACATAAAACCGTGCGGTTATCTGAGACGGAGAAATCTTAGTCGTATTTGATTGCGCGGTCACAGGTACCGGCACGTTTTTTTGCGGCTGTGGCTGAGTTATCTTCTTTTCAATAGAATCTTTATTGATTTGAGATACTGAGGTTGAATCGGGCAAAGAATCTCTTATTTTAAGAGAGTCAACAATTAATGTGTCTTTAATGAGAGCGTTAAGACTATCGGCAACACGCCTCATCCGTATCTCGGTCTCTATTTTGGCTAAATCATGAGATGTGGGCATACCCAGAGTGGATCGCAGCCAGTCACATCCGGACAGGAGGAGAACCGCTGCCAAAAAGACAATTATCGATTTAAACCTTCTCATAATTTATTAGACTTTAGACCATTTGTATCTTACAAAAATAAGTAATTTTGGACACCGAAAAAAATTAAATGTATATTTGGTCAATGAAGCTCATCTCCTTTATATTACTGCACACTCTTGCAACTTCTCATTTTCAGCCGGGAGGAGATACTCTTAAAATTCTTTTCCTTGGCGACATTATGCAACATCAGGCTCAACTTGATGCTGCTCAAAAAAAGGGACGGGGAAAGCAAAACTCCGGCACATACGATTACAGCACTTATTTCAAACACCTTCAGTCCCGATTTGGCGAAACAGACCTGAGAGTCGCAAATATGGAGACAACCTTTGCTCCAGCACCATATTCGGGCTACCCAAACTTTTCCTCTCCGGCATCGCTGTTATCGGACAGCAAAAAAAACGGCATCGATCTTTTCCTTGCGGCAAATAATCACACATGCGACAAAGGGAAAAGGGGAATAGAAGGAAGCATCTCTCTTTACGACAGTCTCAAAGTTTTATATACGGGCATTTACCGAAACCAAAAAGAAGAAAAAGAGCACAACCCTCTTATTGTTGAGCTGAAAGGATTCCGGATTGCCTTTCTAAACTACACCTATGCAACAAATGGCATTCCTGTGCCTGAACCGTATGTAGTAAAACTTCTGGACAGCAATGTTGTAAAAAAAGATATTGCGCGGGCAAAGACAAAAGACCCCGATTTCATTATTGCGTGTTTGCACTGGGGGACTGAATATGTTCTGTCTCACTCCGGAGAGCAGGAGAAATGGGCAGAACTTTTCAACAGAGAAGGAGTAAACATTATCATTGGCTCACACCCTCATGTTACTCAGGATGTGGATATCCGCAGAGAACTTTCGGGCGAAGTAAACGGGGTTACCGTTTATTCTCTTGGAAATGCAATATCAAATATGACTGCCGTTTACACCAGACTTGGCATGATTTTCCGGATAGACCTGGTGAAAAACTGGCTTGGCGAATGCAGGATACTGGCTCCAAAATTTGAGTATATTTGGACCACCAGACCCGGAACTTTTGAAAAGAATTTCAGCATTATTCCTGTTGAGGACTACATAGATAAACCTCATAAACTTCACAACAGGGATGATTATAAAAAAATGAAGAATCAATATCTGAAAGTAAAAAATGATTGAAAAGACAATAACACTGGACGAGATAGATCCTGTTGACATATACGGGGTAAACAATAAGCTCATTGACCTGCTTTCGGGATTTTTCCCAAATATGAAAGTTGTTGCGAGGGGATCGGAAATTTTACTCAGGGGCAGTATTTCCGATGTGCGAAAGTTTGAGGAGAAGATTAATATTTTGGTTGAGAAGCGTTTTACAAAATCCCGTTTGAACGAAGATGACATCAACAGCCTGTTCGATGGCTCGCCAAAAGGCGATGGTGCAGAAGATTCCGAACAGGACATCATTGTTTACGGCAACGAAGGCAGGATAATACGAGCCCGCACAAAAAATCAGAGGAAACTTGTAGAAAGTTATTATAAAAACGACCTCATCTTTGCAATAGGCCCTGCCGGAACCGGAAAAACTTACACTGCAATTGCTCTGGCCGTACGGGCACTTAAAAACAAGGAGGTGAAGAAACTTATTCTCACCAGACCGGCTGTTGAAGCAGGTGAAAGGCTCGGGTTTCTTCCGGGAGACCTGAGGGAAAAACTGGACCCCTACCTTCAGCCTTTATATGATGCACTTAGGGACATGATTCCGGCAAAAAAACTTGAGTTTCTAATCGAAGACGGGACTATCCAGATTGCTCCGCTGGCATATATGAGGGGGCGCACGCTGGAGAGTGCCTTTGTCATTCTCGACGAAGCACAGAATACAACTTATGGACAGCTGAAAATGTTTCTGACCAGGATGGGCGGAAATTCCAAATTTGTCGTTACAGGAGATGCAACTCAAATTGACCTTCCGCACAAATCGGATTCCGGACTCATTAAAGGAGTCGAACTGCTTGGAAAAATAAAGGGTGTATGCCGGATTGACTTTGGGAAGGAAGACATTGTACGTCACAAACTCGTCTCAAAAATCGTTCAGGCTTTTGACAAGCACGAAGCGGAGCAGTAATTATAAAATTACCCCGCCAAGCTTACCTGTTGGTTTTCCCTCTTTTATCGTGTAAATGCCATTCACGAACACATGTTCAATTCCTTTTGCAAACTGATGAGGGCTTGCGAATGTAGCTGTATCTATAATCTTTTCGGAATCGAACACTACAACATCTGCATGGTAACCAATTTCCAGTAATCCTCTTTTCCTTAGCCCAAGCCTTGAAGCAGGAAGCGCTGTAGCCTTGTGGACGGCTTCGGAAAGCGACATTAATTTTTCGTCTCTGCAATACTTGCCAAAGAATCTTGGGAATGTTCCGTACGAACGGGGGTGTGGCATCGATTCGCCAAGTCTCCCTATCGGGGAATAAACGCTTCCGTCGGATGCCGGCATACCCAGTGGGTGAGAAAGGAAGAGTTTTACATTTTCTTCCCTCATGGCAAATCCGATGATATCAACATTTGCGTTTTCCTCAATGAGCAATTCGCGGATAAATTCCCATGAATCCATTGATGTGAGTTTTGCGCACTCTTCAACATTGAGCCCGATGAATCTTTTATTCTGAGGCTGACGACATGATGTAACTACAACATTTTGAGGACCTCCCAGTCTCTCTATCCTGGACTTTGCATAATCTCCTATCTTTTTTGACTGTTCAGTGTCCCTGAGCCTTGCCACAACCTCTTCAGTTGTTCCCTGTCTGTCGTTTATAGGGATAAATGTTGACATTCCAGTAGAAAATGCGATGTATGGATATCTGTCAAAAGCAATATTCAGCCCTGCTTTTTGAGCCTTTTCTATTCTTTTGAGAAGATCCGGAGCCTTATGCCAGTTGGCAGCATTTTGTGCCTTCAGGTGAGAAATCTGAAGTTTAACTCCGGCACCTGTTGCAATGCGGATAGCCTCATCAAGGGCAGCTTCAACCCTGTCATCTTCATTTCTCATGTGTATTGCAAAAAGTCCGTTGTGTTTCGCAACCACTTTGCAAAGCTCGGTAATCTCTTTTTCATTTGCATACGAACCGGGAGTATACTCAAGCCCGCAGGAAATTCCGGTGGCTCCCATTTCCATTTGTTCGTCTATATACCGCTTCATTTCTTTAAGCTGATCTGCTGTCGCAGGAACATTATTGTCACCAACGAAGCGCGAGCGGAGCGAACCCTGGCCAAGAAAAGAGCCATAATTTATTCCTCTTCCTTCACTTCTGAGATCATCAAAAAACTTTCCGGCACTCTCCCATTTTTTAGACGGAAACGGGCTGTCGCCGCAATTCCCCCCAATATCGAGAGTAACGCCCTGATATATTTTACTGTCCCCAAGCGGAGCATCAAAAAGATTTGAGTCTGTGTGTGTATGTATATCAATAAAACCCGGGCTCACTGCCTTTCCTCCTGCATCTACTGTTACATCGGCACTTTCGCCCAAATCGCCTATGGCAGATATTTTTCCGTTCTTAATGCCAAGGTCTCCCCTGACAGGCTCACGGAGATTCCCGGAATAAATGACTCCATTCTTAATTATAGTGTCAAAGCGATTGTTTACCCTGATATTCGCCAGACCGTCAAAACCAAATCCCAGAGCTGCACCTGCAAGCAGGGAGCTTTTGATGAATCCTCTTCGTGAAATTTTATTTGCCATGGAACTATTTATTATTGTTTTTTCTTATTTCAATTCCCGGAGTGGAGAAAACCCGGAACTCTCCATTCTCGCCATAAACCAGATAACCATCTATATCCTTATTTGAAGCAAGGATCTCTTTTGCCTTTTCAAGGCCAACAACCATAAAATAAGTTGCATACGCATCTGCAGTCATAGCATCTTTTGCAATTATAGTTGCGCTGAGGAGATTCTGTTTTGCCGAAAACCCTGTTTTGGGGTCAATGGTATGTGAATACACCTTATCTCCCTCTTTAAAAAACTTGCGGTAATTGCCGGAAGTAGCAAGTCCTCTGTCGGAAAGATTGAGAATGTCCTGGATCTGTTCTCCCTGAATCATATTGCCCTCAACCGGTTTATCTATTGCCACGCTCCACTCTTTTCCCTTGGGATTTACTCCTTTGCAGAAAATTTCACCGCCAACTTCAATCAGATAATTTTCAACTCCCCTTTTATCAAATTCCTCTGCAATAACATCTGAGGTATATCCCTGAGCAATTGCATTCATATTGAGAGTAACTCTCGGGTCGCTTTTCTTTACGACTCCGTTTTCAAGCCAAACCTTATCCATTCCTACAAATGCAAGAATTGAATCTACCATTTGCCTGGTAACCTCTTTCCTCTCTTTAGCCCCAAAACCCCACACATCAAAAAGAGGCGCTGCCGAAATGTCAAAATATCCGCCGCTGATGTCATAAAATTCTTTTGAACGGTTAAAAACATTAATAAAAAGAGTATCGGGAGTAACCTCTTCATTCCTGTTTATCTTTGAAATCAAAGATTCCTTGTTATAAACAGATAATGAATTATCTACTCTCGTAAGAAGTTCTTCCACAAGAGAGTTAAGTGTATCTCCTCCGGTATGGGAGTAGACTATATGATAAGTAGTTCCCTGTGTAAAGCCGTCTATCGTTTTGTACTCCGTTTTCCTGTCACATGATGTTAAAAAAAGAAGAACAAAAAATGATGCAGATAAAAAGATTTTTAAAGAATTGCGAAATTTCATGGCTAATATATAGTTTGGCACAAATTTAGAATAAAAAATATATCTTTGTGAGTTAAATGTGAATAGATAATAATAATATGCGAGAATTTTTCAGGCTCTTTTTTCCAATAGTTTTACTGACAATTGCCGTCGGTGTATCCTGCAACAAAACTGATGAAACTACCACAGGCCTGTATATGTCGGGGCCACTTACCTCAAATGTTCCTTCCCACCTGATTTCCGGTACTGAGTTTGAGCTCAGGGCAACAGGAATCACGCTGCCTGTAGACAGTCTCACTTATAAATGGACCACTAAAGGATTTAACGTTGACTCGCTTTTAGGGCCAACCGGAACCATAATTGTTCCCGACTCTGTTGGTCTTTATGATATTACTATCAGGGTAACGCATCCGCGATATACTGCAAGCCAGGTAAACAAAACCGTTATTGTGTTCAATCCAAATTCCGAAGAGAGTTTCAGTGGTGTTGTTAAAGGAAATCAGTACATCACAGACAGTCGGGACGGACAAAAATATTATTTCAGCAGCATTGGCAGCACAGACTGGTTTAATACAAACCTCAACTGGGGTGGCAAAGGAATGCCATACAATAATGTAGATGCTTTGGCAGCAATTTTTGGCAGGCTTTACACCTGGACAGAGACAACCCAGAACATTTGCCCTGCGGGGTGGAGAGTCCCTTCAAATGAAGACTGGGAAGAACTTGCAAAAAATGCAAACGGCGGAGTTGCTCTTCCATTTGACAGTAACTGGCCAAAAATTGGCGAAAGGCTATCAGTCACAGCAAAATTAAATTCAGAAAATATCTGGAAATACAGTCCAAACAACATAAAGACCAATCTGTTCAACTGGAATGCGCTTCCCGGAGGCAACTCTTTAAACAGCCTCAGAAATTTTGTAAACATGAACCAATACGGAATGTGGTGGTCGGCAACAGAGAAAGACTCTAAAAATGCCTATTACCGCTACATTCACTTTGACGGCCCCGATTTCCCATACAGCTATGCGGGTAAGTCAACTTTCGGCGCATCTGTAAGGTGTGTCCGCAACTCTAATAATTAACCACTTAAAACATACCAAAATGAAACTTTCAAAAGGTCTGATTACACTGCTGGTGTTACTTGCAGTTGTATTTTTTATTTTCATCTGGGCCAAGGGAGCATATAACTCTATGGTTTCTCAGGATGAACAAGTTACATCTGCGTGGTCGCAGGTTGAAAATGTATATCAAAGAAGAAGTGACCTTATTCCAAATTTAGTTGCAACTGTTAAAGGATATGCAGCTCACGAAAGAGAAACTCTTGAAGGAGTAATCAACGCAAGAGCAAAAGCAACTCAGACAACAATTGACCCAACCAACATGACTGCCGAAAGCCTTAAACAATATCAGGCTGCACAGGGCGAACTAAGTAGCGCACTTGGCCGTTTGATGGTTGTTGTTGAGCGATATCCGGATCTCAAGGCAAATCAGAACTTCCTCGAACTTCAGGCGCAGCTGGAAGGAACAGAAAACAGAATTACAGTTGAGAGACAAAAGTTCAATGACACCGCCAGAAGTTACAATACCTATATCAGGCAGTTTCCAAGAAACATGCTTGCAGGCATTTTTGGCTTTGACAAAAAGGCATATTTCGAAGCTCAGGCCGGTGCCGAAAATGCTCCTAAAGTTGAATTTTAACCGTGAAATCACAAGCCTTTATATCAAAGGCAGACACGGAACAAATTGTTAAGGCAATAGAGTCTGCCGAACTCAATACTTCAGGTGAGATAAGAGTTCATATAGAAGGGCAGTGCCCTGCAGACCCTGTAGAAAGGGCTGTCTATATCTTTAATAAAATAAAGATGTACAAGACCCGTGAGCGAAACGGAGTACTGATATACATTGCCCATAAATCCAAGAAGTTTGCAATAATCGGGGACTCCGGCATCAACGCCGTAGTTCCTCCTGATTTCTGGAATGAGGTA
>Ga0116171_10003081_pt1 | contig 15479 bp, 14 predicted proteins | sample AD_JPNHW2_MetaG_FD_89798 | JGI IMG/M metagenome (GOLD analysis project Ga0116171, IMG submission 89798) | Active sludge microbial communities of municipal wastewater-treating anaerobic digesters from Japan - AD_JPNHW2_MetaG | ecosystem: Engineered > Bioreactor > Anaerobic > Digestate | place...
GGAGCTGTGGAAATCCCGCCCCCAACCACCCCCGGGATTCCCACAGCTCCCACAGCCCCTACGACAACTAGGGGACATTTCTATCGAGCTAACGATGGGGACATTTCTAAAGAGTCTTGACAGTGATTTCGTGCAACCTGGACGATCGACGAAGTCACCGGGCAGGGTCTGTGTCAGCGGAGGACAGGTCCACGTCTTGGGGATCGCGAGCAGCCCACAACACCAACCGCCTGGGCCAGACCTCGGCAAGCGGGGAGGCCAGGATCTCCAGCTCCGCCCACGGCAGGGATGGCAGGTGCATGAGGATCAGGATGTCGCAACGGAGCCGCGGGGCCAGCTCGACCCAGTCGAGGAGGTGCGCGTGCCCGGAGAGCCTGGCCACGAGCCGTCGGTTCGGCTCGGGGAAGGTGCATTCCACGAGGGCTGCCCCGGAGTCGAGGAGTTCGGGTGCGGCCTCAAACGGCGTCGTCGCGCCGTCGCCCCCGTACACCAGCACGGGTCTATCCTCTCCTGACCGACGCAGGGCCCAGCCGAGGCCGGGCACACCGTGCTCGACGGCGAACGCGCGCGCCGTGCCGTGGGGTAGGGCAACGGTCTCTCCGGGCCGGACCGTACCGAGGACTTCCTCGAGGCGCATGCGCTTGCGCACCGACTCCATGCCAGGCATGACCGCGAGCGCCTGCCGCAGTGGCTCGATGACATCGAGAGGTCCCCACAGCCGGGTTGTCTGCCCCTGGTGGAACCGGGCGCGCAGGTTGAGATAGGCGAGGACTCCAGAGAGGTGGTCGAGGTGGCCGTGCGTGAGCAGCACTGTGGATCGCTCGGCCGTGGCGGGGACCAACCGGCCGAGGTCGAGCGCGACGTCCAGTTGGGGAACCGTGAACGCCGTCGCCCGGGCGGCCAGCGAGGTGCCGCAGAGCGTGATCGTCCCGAGGTCCAGCTCAAGCTCCGGTAGGAGCGGCGGCGAGGGGCGAACCCGTGGAGCGAGAGGCAGTGCCACGGTGTGATTCTAGTCATGTTCCATCCGCGGCCGGATGCGAGATAATAGATCCATGACGGAGTTGCAGCGGAGTGCACTGGTCGTCGGAGTCGATGCGGCTGCTTTCCAGGGCCTTGCGGCGCGGCTCCGCCGGGTCGGGTTCATCTCGGACTGGGTCGCGTCCGGTGATGAGGCCGAGGACCTGGTCTCGCTCTTGCCCTTTGACGCGATCATCGCGGCTTACCCGGTGATCGACATTGCGACCAGGCAGTTCCTGTCGGCTGTGCGTCGGCCCGATGGGCCGTGCCGGAACGCCGCGGTGGTGCTGCTCGCGCGCGACGACCGGCTCGACGAGGCCACCGCCTATGTCGGTCTGGGTGCCAATGCGGTCATTTCGGAAAGCAGGGAGCCGGAGCTGCTGCCGGCCAAGCTCCGCGAGCTCCTCGACGTGGCGCCGCGCTACCCGCTGCGCGTCATGTCCCGGATCCGCGGCAAGGTCGGGCTCGCTGGCGCGACGACGCTCTGCCAGACCGAGAACATCTCGATCTCGGGAATGCTCCTGCGCGGCGACCAGCACGTCCCGGTGGGCGGCGAGGTGCACTTCGAGCTGACCCTCCCCGGGGACGGGATCCCGTTGCGGGGGACCGGTCAGGTGGCCCGTCACACCTTCGAGAAGCGCGAGCGGATCTCGGGGCTGGGGATCAGGTTCGTGGGCTTCGAGGACGACGGCCTGATGCGGCTCCAGACCTTCCTCGCCTTCCAGCACTGAAGTGAGTCAGCACATCGGCACGACCACCCCAGTGCTGACTCCCCAATCTCCTGACTGGCTGATGAGCTGATCAGAGCTGAAGGGTGGAGAGGACTTCCGGGCGGAGGGTGACGCGGGCGCGGAAGTCGTCCCCAGAGGCGAACGGGGTGCGGCGCCGCTCGGCCAGCCAGCGGGCCACTTCCGTGTCGGAGATGCCGGGGACGAGGCGCAGCACGCCTTCCTCGGCGGTGTTGAGGTCGAAGGCAAGTGGTGCACGCACGCCCATTCCGGGCAGGCTGACGATCACGGTGGGGACGGTGCAGGCAAGTTGGGGTCCGAGGCGACTCCCTAGGACCCCGGGGTCGACGAGCGCGGCCTCGATCCAGCGGCGGCGGGCCGCGTTGATGGCGTCCACCTCGAGACGGTCCGTGTCCTGGCGCAGGGCGGCCAGGTAGTGGCGCCGCCAGAGGTCCGCTGCCCCGGCGTCCACGAGCACGCCACGGCTGAGGTCCAGCAGCACCGAGAGCACCTCCTGGCGCCCGGCCGGGAAACGTCGGGCGTGAGCCTGGACGACCTCGATGAGCCACGGGGCGTCGGCCCGGAACGTCTGCCCGGAGAGCACGTCATGCATCGCCTGCATGACCTTGTTGACACGGGCGAAGAGCTCGGCAGCCGAAGGTGGTGGCCCGTGCTGGAAGAGGCCATAGAAGACCGAAGCGACGAACCCTTCACTCTGAAGCAGTTGGTTGGCGTCGCGCAAGGTCGCGAGGTCGCGGGCGGGGTCGAGCTGGGCGCGCAGGTAGTCCGCTCCGCTGTGGGCGGAGACGAAGGCGAGGAGGTTGTCCCGAACGTCCTGGTGACGAGCCAGGGACTGGGCGAAGCTGACGAGATCCCCGCTCGGGCGGAAGTACTCGCCTTGCATGCGGGCGATGACCCCGAAACGCAGCTCGTCGTGATGGTAGCGCGCCCGCCAGGCGGGGGCGGTGGCGCGTTGGGCGAGGACCGTCTCCAGTGAGGTGGCGAACCCCTCGCAGAAGGCCGTGGTGCGGTCGGTGAGTGCCGGCGTGGCGTGGGGGATGGGGGCGAGCCGCGTTCCAGGGAGCTCACGGCCCGAGGCTAGGAGCATGATGCAGGCGTGGCCGGCCTCGTGCAGGAGCACCGTGCCGAATCGCGCCTCCTCCTCACCGAGGCGAAGGTAAGGCGCATCAGGCCAGGTGTGCGAGGCGCCCCTGTCGTGAAGCCGGAATCCCTCGCCCGTGGAGGCCTCGCCGTCCATGACCGCCACCACCAGGTCCTCGGGTGCCTGCACGGCAGCCTCGGGGCCGAGCACCAGACGGGCCTGGCGGTAGAGCTCGACGGCCAGAGCCGCCGCCTCGTTGGAGGCCCACCGCTGCAGGCGCTGCTGGCGGGCGGTGTCCGTAACGAGGCGGAACGACGGCACAGCCTCATCGGCCGCCGTGGGGTCCGGCTCGACGAACAGGAAATGGGCCGTCTGTCCCGCCGCGGGCGCGGCGAGGGCGAGAACCAGGGCAAAGGACGCGGCGACGCGCATGGCAGACGCTCCCATGTTAGGCGCAAGCCGGCCGAGGCACCTACTCGATCTCGAGCAGCAGCTCGCCCTTGGTCACCATCTGCCCGGGTGTCACGTACACCTTCGTGACCACGCCCTCGGCGGGGGAGAGCAGCTCGTTGCGCATCTTCATGGCCTCGAGGATGAGCAGGGGGTCACCGCGCTTGACCTTGCGGCCCGGCTGGACGGCGACGCTGACCACGACGCCGGGAATGCGGGCGCGCAGGTGGCCGGGGTTCACGGGCTGGTGGGGCTTGTGCTGGGCGAACTTGCGCGTGAAACGTGTGGCATAGACGGTGTCGTCCAGGATCAACTGGTGGAGCTCGAGTTCTTCGCTCATGGGCATCAGACCGGTGGGACGCCGTGCTTCTTGCTGGGCCTGGTCTCGGTCTTCTGGGCCGAGATCTCCATGGCGTGGATGAGGAAGTCGCGGGTCTCGGCCGGCAGGATGACGGCATCGATATGACCGTTGGCCGCGGCAATGTATGGGTTGGCGAACTTCGCGGTGTACTCCGCGACCTTCTCACGGCGCATGGCGTTGGGGTCAGCGGCACCCTGGATCTCGGCGCGGAAGATGATGTTGGCGGCGCCTTCCGGGCCCATGACGGCAATCTCCGCGGACGGCCAGGCGAACACGAAGTCGGCCCCCAGGTGCCTGGAGCACATGGCGATGTACCCGCCGCCGTAAGCCTTGCGCAGGATCACCGTGATCTTGGGCACCGAGGCCTCGGAGTAGGCGTAGAGGAGCTTGGCGCCATGGCGGATGACCCCGGCGTGCTCCTGGTCGACGCCCGGCAGGTAGCCCGGCAGGTCCACGAGCGTGACGAGCGGGATGTTGAAGGCGTCGCAGAAGCGGATGAAGCGCGCCGCCTTGTCGGACGAGTCGACGTCCAGCACCCCGGCCAGGACCAGGGGCTGGTTGGCCACCACGCCGATGGTCTGACCCTGCATGCGGGCGAAGCCGATCACGATGTTGGCGGCCCAGTGCTTCTGGACCTCGAAGAAGTCCGAGTCGTCGCATACCGCCTTGATGACGTCGCGGACGTCGTAGGGGCGGTTGTTCTCGACCGGGATGATCTTCTCGACGTCACGTCCGGTCCGCGGCGGCTTGGGCGGGTAGGGATCGGCCTTCTTGCGGTTGTTCCAGGGGATGAACGAGACCAGCTTCTTGATCTGCTCGAAGCACTCGACCTCGGAGTCGGCGTAGAAATGGGCGTTGCCCGAGATCTCGGTGTGGACGCGGGCGCCACCCAGGTCCTCCATGGAGATCTCCTCGCCCAGCACCGTCTTGATGACCTCGGGGCCGGTGATGAACATCTTGGAGATCTTGTCGACCACGAAGACGAAGTCGGTGAGGGCCGGGGAGTACACGGCGCCGCCCGCGCACGGCCCGAGGATGACCGAGAGCTGGGGGATGACGCCCGAGGCGAGCGTGTTGCGGTAGAAGATCTCGCCGTACCCGGCAAGGGAGTTGACGCCTTCCTGGATGCGGGCGCCGCCCGAGTCGTTGATGCCGATGAGGGGGATCCCCAGCTTGAGGGCGTGGTCCATGATCTTGGTGATCTTGCGAGCGTGGGCGAGGCCCAGGGAGCCGCCGGCAACCGTGAAGTCCTGGGCGAAGATGCATACCGGGTAGCCCATGATCGTGCCGGTGCCGGTGATCACGCCGTCGCCCGGCAGGCTCTTCTTGTCCATCCCGAAGTCGGCGCACTTGTGCTCGACGAACAGGTCGTACTCGTAGAAGCTGTCCGGGTCCAGGATCGCGGTGATGCGCTGGCGGGCGGTCAGCTTGCCCATGGCGAGCTGCTTCTCGATTGCCTTGGCGCCGCCCCCGGAGATCACCGTTTCCTTCCGGCTCAGAAAATCGCGGATCTTGGTCAACCAGGACATCCCATGCTCCTCCGTCCGTCCGCAGCCCCGTGGCGCAGCAGGGCGACCACGTTCGGGGCTGGGGACTGGTGGCACGTACTTTAGCACACGGGTCGCCGCCGCCGCGGTGCTATCCTTCCGAGGGAACACGGCGAGGGGTGAAGATGAACGTGGACAAGTTCTTTTCGGCTTCGGAGCGGGAGCTGGTGGAGCAGGCGGTGGGACGTGCCGAGGACCGCACTTCCGGCGAGATCGTGCCGGTAGTGGTCGCGCGCTCGGACGGGTACTTCGGGGCTTCCTGGAAAGCGGCGACGCTGGGCGGCCTGGCGCTGGTGGTGGTTGCGGAGGCCCTTCACGTCTGGCTCGGTGTGTGGGGGGTGTCGGCGCCATGGATCATGCTGCCGGCGGCCGTGGGCGCGGCCCTCGGTTTCACTGCGGGGGCGTTCGTGCCGTGGCTCCAACGGCTGGTCCTCTCGGGTCAGGAGATGGACCGGGCAGTGCGCCAGAGGGCGCTGCAGGCTTTCGTCGAGCATGAGGTGTTCGCGACCCGGGAGCGCACCGGCGTGCTCATCCTCCTGTCGCTGCTCGAGCGCCGCGTCGTGGTGCTGGGCGACGCCGGCATCAACGCCAAGGTGAAGCCCGGCGAGTGGGACGGCATCGTGGCCAGCATCGTCGCCGGGATCAAGCGCGGCCAGCCCGGCCAGGCGCTGGTCGAGGCGATCGGCCGGTGCGGCGAGCTGTTGCAGCGCGAGGGGGTGGAGCGGCGGGCCGACGACACCAACGAGCTGCCCGATCGCCTCTTCCTGGAAGGGGAATAGCGCCCATGGCACGCGTCGCCGGAGCGCTCCTCGGCTCGGCGCTGGTGGCCTGGTCGGTGGCCGACCCGCTGCTCGCCCGTGAGATTCCATACCTGTCCGGCCGCGTCAACGACACCGCTTCGATGCTCTCCGACGCGACTCGCCAGCAGGTCGAGGAGAAGCTGGCGGCGTTCGAGAAGGAGACGGGCGCCCAGATGGCGGTCCTGACCATTGAAAGCCTCGACGGCGAGGTGCTCGAGGACTACTCGGAGCGTGTCGCCTCGACGTGGAAGCTCGGGCACAAGGGCGTGGACGACGGTGTGCTGCTTCTGATCTCCAAACAGGACCGCAAGATGCGGCTCGAGGTCGGGTACGGGCTGGAGGGCAAGCTGACGGACGCCCAGTCCCGGCGCATCCTCGACAACCTGGTGCGCCCGCGCTTTCGGGAGGGCAACTTCGACGCCGGTGTGCAAGCGGGGGTGGAGGCCACGCTGGGCACCCTGCGCGGGCAGGACGTCATCCCCCCGGAAGCTGCGGCCGGCGGCGCCGTCCAGTCTCTCAAGGACCTCTCGTGGGGGATGCGGTTGGCGTTCGGGGGGATGTTCGTGGTGCTCATCGGCACCTTTTCGCTTCTGGCGCTCTTCTCCAAGGGATGCACGGCATGGTTCATGTACTTCTTCCTGATGCCGTTCTACCTGGCGTTCCCGATGGTCTTTGCCGGTCTGGTCGGCGGCCTGGCGATCTTCGCCATGTGGGTGATCGGCTTCCCGATCCTCAAGCTGATGCTGTCGTTCTCGCCGTGGGGCAAGGTGTTCATGTCCCGCCACCCGGGGCTGGTGGCGCTCGCGGCGTCCTCAGGCCACTCGGGCGGCAGCAGTTGGAGCTCCGGCGGCGGGTTCTCGGGCGGCGGCGGCAGCTTCGGTGGTGGCGGCGCCTCGTCGTCCTGGTGATCCCCGAGGCCGGGCAGCCCGCCTGGCGGCCGGGACGGGGGCGCAGGTGTCTTCCCGTCCCTGTCCCGCCAGGCTGAGCCGGGCTGCCGGCCAGTGGCTCGGTGGCGTCCGCGATAGGCGGTCCTCCCTTCTCACGAGAGCTGGAAGTTGACGGTGATCGTGAGGTAGACGCTGACGGTCCTGGAGTTCAGACGGGCCGGCTGGTAGCGCCAGCCCCGGATGGCATCGAGTGCCGCGTCACCACACCCGAAGCCGATGTCCCGCAGGATGCGGCCGTCCACGACACTGCCTTCCCTGTCGATGATGGCCTCCAAGATGACAACGCCCTGGACCTTGGCCTTGCGCGCCGTCTCCGGATAGCGTGGGTCGATGCGTCGGGTAAGGACCGGGGGCTCCACCAACCCGCCGCAGAGGATAGGTGGATCCTCACGCTGCGGTGTAGGGGGAGATGTGACCGGCTTTTCGAACCCACCCGGGACCGTGCCGTCTCCCCCTTCTGGACCCAGTGTGAGACTTCCGTAAACCTCCTTGCCACCCGCAAGTTCAGAGCTCTGTTTGAGTGCCTGAGCCTGCTCGTCAGGGACAGCCAGGGGCTGGGTAACAGATTCTCGTGGGATGCGGCGGACAACGGTGTGGGTTTGGCCCTTCCCTCCGCCGCTGATCGGTTCAGGCGGCGGCAGAAGGGCTACGTAGACCGTCGGCAGTGTGGGTTCTTGGAGGGGGCTGGTGGCCCAGAGCTGGCCGACCAGGAAGAATGTGACGGCCAGACCGTGAAGGGCGATGGCGGCGGGAAGGGCGAGGAGGCGCTGGCGGAGGCCCTTCTGCCGACGTGACGCGACGAGTGTGGTCTCGAACATGTCATCCTCCCTTTCTGGGCCGGCTGTGCCGGCGTCCGGCCAGCCCTGTGTTCCTGGCCTTTGGACACCCCGGGGAGCCGTGGGGAAACCCCTGGAGTACCATCTCGGCGGGCCGATGGCCTGGGAGTGGGGGACGTGAAAGTCGAGAAGGTGGTGGAGGCGAAGGTCACGGTGGAGCGCTCGCGCTTCTTCGCGATGCTCTTTCCGGCGGCCGCCGTCGACGACGTGGACGTTGTCGTGCGCCGCCAGAAAGGCGAGCTGCGCAAGGCCAACCATCACTGCTGGGCGTTCCGCGGCCACGATTCCTCCGGCAGCCTGGTCGAGAAGTCGAAGGACGACGGAGAGGTGGGCCACCCGGGGCGCGTGCTCCTCGAGCTGCTGCGCAAGCACGACCTGGAGGGTGGGTTGCTGGTGTCGCGGGTGTTCGGCGGTGTCAAGCTTGGCGTCGGCGGCGTCTCCCGTGCCTTCCGCGAGGCTGGCGAGGCCGTGCTGGCCGATCTTCTGTAGGAGCGGCATTCCTGCCGCGATCCCCGGCCCGGGAACCGGGATGGCGGCACGGGGTGGACGCGACAGGAATGTGGCTCCCACAGGTGTTGACAGAGGGAGCGGAGGTCACTTCGGATGCGGCGGAGAAGGCGCACCTTTTCGTGGGCTTCCTCCTGACCCGCGTTCAGGTCCAGGTCCAGGATTTGTCGCGGGTGGAGTGCTTTCGCGCTACGATCTCCGCTGCTGGAGGACACCATGCTTCGCCATGCATTCGCCGCCGTCGCCATCCTGGGGGCCGCCACGCTGCTCGCCGTGCCGCCGGACCCCCTCGCCACCTTCAACGCCCACTTCGCGGACCGCACCTTGCGGGTCGACTACCTTCACATTGGCAACGCCACCGAGGAGATCTTCACGCTCGACCGTTTCGTCGAGCAGGGGGTGTGGGCAGGCAGTCGCGTACACCTCCTGGATCCCTTCGAGAACGGCCGCTGCGTCGCCAAGGTCTACGACGCGACGACCGGCACGCTGCTGTTCTCCCGTGGCTTCGACTCCTACTTCGGTGAGTACCGCACTACCGACCAGGCCGCCAAGGGCGTGCGGCGGGCCTACCACGAGTCGGTGCTGATCCCGGTGCCGAAGCACAGGGTGCGCTTCGCTCTCGAGCTGCGTGGCGCCGACCGGAAGCTCAGGGAAGTCGCGAGCTTCGACATCGATCCCGCCTCCTGGGAGATCGTGCGCGAGAAGCCGGATCCCGCGATCCTGGTCTTCCCGTCCCACATTTCGGGGGACGTGCACGCCAAGGTCGACCTGGCGATCCTGGGCGAGGGCTACACCCTCGCTGAGGTTGGCAAGTTCAAGGCAGATCTGGACCGTTTCACCAGCATCTTCCTGGGTGCCGAACCCTATGCGCGCATGACGGACCGCTTCAACATCCTCGGCGTCCTCAAGCCCTCGGACGAGTCGGGGATCGACGAGCCCAGCCATGGCTCGTACAGGCGCACGGCGTTGGGCGCCACGTTCGACTCCCTGGGCTCGGAGCGCTACGTCCTCACCGAGGACAACCGCGCACTTCGGGCCGTCGCGGCGGCCGTGCCCTACGACGCGCTCTACATCATGGTCAACTCGGCGCGCTACGGCGGTGGAGGCATCTACGGCCTGTACGCCACCTTCACGACCGACAACCAGTGGCATCGCTATGTCTTCCTGCACGAGTTCGGCCACTCGTTCGGGGGCTTGGCGGACGAGTACTACACCTCCTCCACGGCCTACAACGACTTCTACCCGCGCGGCGTCGAGCCCGTCGAGCCCAACATCACGGCCCTGCTCGACCCCGCCAACCTGAAGTGGAAGGCGCTCGTGACACCGGGCACGGTGGTGCCGACGCCGTGGGAGAAGGCCGACTACGACACCCAGGACATGGCGTACCAGAAGGTTCGCCAGGCGCTCAACGAGAAGATCGCCGCCGCCAAGCGCACGGGCGCACCCGAGGCCGAGGTCGCGAAGCTCCAGGAGGAGTCCGAGCGGTTGTCTCGCGAGGCCGCCGAGAAGGCGGACGCCTACCTCGCGAAGTCGCGGTACGTCGGTGTCGTCGGTGCGTTCGAAGGAGCCGGCTATTCGGCCCAGGGACTGTACCGCCCGATGCTCGACTGCCTCATGTTCTCCAAGGGCGACAAGCCCTTCTGCAAGGTCTGCCAGGCCGCCGTCGAGCGCCGGATCGAGCACTTCGGGGAGTGACCCCGGGACACCCCTCCTTGCCAGATATGGAAGGTCGAGGGTCGAGAGTGTCTGGTCGTCCCGGAAGGCGGGAGCTGCAAGCCGCAAGCTGGTGGGTGCCGACCGATGGGAGTACCCATGCCGGGCGGGATCGTCGTTCACCAGGGTCACCAGGTGGACGCTGGCCCGGCGGTGTCTTCGCGCTCCCGGCTTCCCCGCTCATTGCCAAGGCGGCGGTTGCGGGACGAGAGCCGCGAGGGGGTTGAGATGGTGTCGATGAGGGCCTCAATCGGGCGTGCCTCGTGCATGGTGGCAGCATGTGTGGTGACGCTGCTGGTTGCCGGTGGGGCTGCGGGAGCGGAGCGGTTTTCCGGGCGGGTCGTGTCGGTGCGGGACGGCGACACCATCGAAATCCTGCGCGCGGGACGAGCCGTGCGGGTGCGCCTGTGGGGCGTGGATTGCCCGGAGCTGGCGCAGGGGTTCGGGCAGCGGGCGAAACAGCGAACGGCCGAGCTCGTGTTCGGCCGGAACGTGCAGGTGTCGGTCGTCGATCACGACCGCTACGGCCGGCTCGTGGCCCGGGTGGAGGTCGAAGGTCGCGATCTGGGCGAGGAGCTGATTGGCGGAGGAATGGCCTGGTGGTACCGCTACCACGCCCCGCGCCAGCGCTCCTACGAGCAGGCCGAGCGTACGGCCCGAGCCGCCCGCCGCGGGTTGTGGTCCGATGGCACGCCAATCGAGCCCTGGAAGTACCGGCAGCACCACCCGCGATGAGCCGTCGCCTTCGCCAATCACCGCGCCGCGACCCGGATCGAGCGGCTGAACTGCGTGCTCGGCTGGCTGGGCCCGCTCTCGACCACACCAGCGCCGACACCATCCACCTCGTCGCCGCCGTGGGTTGAGTCTCTCGGCCTGTAACCCGCCATCTGGTTCGGCGTATAAACCATGTGAAGGCTTTGTTTTCCAGCAGAAGTTCACACAAATTGACAAGCCGATGGTGGAGGTGCGCTCAGCGCACAGGAGGAGGTCGAAGGTGAAGCAAGCAACCTGGCTCATGATCGCAGTGCTCGTGCTCGTTGGTGCCTCGCAAGTGGCCGCCGAGGAGGTGGCGGGGCTCCCGCTGCACGTCAAGACGCTCGCCCCGGGAGTGGTCCGGGTGTGGGTCGGTGACTACATCTCCTCCACCGCCACGGTCGCCTTTGCAACCTCCAAGGGCATTGTCGTCATCGACACGCTCGGCAATCCCAGGATTGACCGTCAGCTTCGTGAGGTGATCGCCCGCGAGCTGGGCTCGAACGACTTCAAAGTCCTGATCAACACCCACGAGCACGGCGACCACACGGGCGGCAACGTCGTCTACACCGACTGCACCATCGTCGGCCACGAGCTGGTTGCCGCAGGCATGACGGCGAACACCGGCGACCGGCAGCGTGTCAACGAGTGGCTCGCGACCCGCATCGCCGAGCTGGAGAAGGACCTCGAGACGAAGCCAGCGGACTCGGCGGAGGCGAAGCGACTGCGGGAGGAAGTGCTCCTGAACCGTCTCAACCTCGAGGCCCAGAAGGCGAACCCGAAGCCCGTCCCGCCCACCAAGACGTTCTCCACGCGCATGACCCTCGAGATGGGCGACACCACCTTCGAGCTCTACTACATCGGTGGCATGCACACCGCCAGCGACATCGCCATCTTCGTCCCGGAACGGGGCATGCTCATGACCGGCGACACCATGGCCGACGTCTGGCTGACCGACACGCCCGGCTGCCTGGCGTCCTTCATCGCCCGCGAGGGGATCCGCCACGACTTCCCGTTGCTGCTCGAGAACTGGGGACTTCTGCTCCAGAAGAAGGACCGCATCAAGACCCTCATCACCGGCCACTGGAACGGCGAGCTGACCCTCAAGGGGTTCGAGGACCGTGTCAACTACGTCAAGAGCCTCTGGGATGGCGTCAACAAGGCCGTCAAGGACGGCAAGAGCCTGGCGGACATCCAGGCCGACTACCGCCTTGACACGAGGTTCCCGGAGCTGGCCAAGAGCCCGGGCTGCAATCTCCGGAACAACTACTCCACCATCCTCGAGATGTGGGGCGTCGTCACGGGTCAAAGGTCCGCCGCAGCGTCGCTGTACACCCTCATCGACGAGGGGGCCGGCGAGAGCGCTATCAACGGCGTCCTGGCGGAACGCGACCGCAAGGGAGGGAAGTACTACTTCCTCGAGGACCAGCTCAACGCGTACGGTTACCGCTTCTTGCAGCAAGACAAGGTCAAGGGGGCCATCACTCTGTTCAGGCTCAACGTCAACCTCTTCCCGGCCTCGTGGAACGTCTACGACAGCCTCGGCGAGGCGCTCCTCAAGGATGGGGACGCCGAAGCTGCCATCAAGATGTACGAGAAGTCCCTCGAGCTGAACCCGGAGAGCAAGAGCGGGAAAGATGCGCTCGCCCGGATTCGGGGTGCCGCACAGGCGAAGTAACCCCTGGCGACCCGGCGCGAGCCCGAGGCGACATTGACGCAGCGGCCCGGTGCCATGCGGGCTCCAGGTCATCATGTCGATCGGCGGAGGCCGTCTGAGCCATGACGTGGGTGCCCCCAGCCTCAAGCTCGGCGGGGGTTTCTCCGGCCCGGACCTGCCAGCGCTGGGTGACTTCGGCGGGCAGCTCGGCGAAGAAGCTCAAGGGCTCGGCGATGACGTCCACCCGGTAACAGTCGCCGGCCTCGTCGGGTGTGGCAGAGGTAGAGTGACGGCTGCCTTGTCGAGTGTCTGTAAGAAAGGCCAGTGGCCATCGACTACCTAGTCGTGCAAGGTAGGAGCGCAACCATGGAGACCGAGTCCAACCCGGCAGGGACGTCCCGGCAGGACGAGCTGTACGAGGAAGCCGCCAGCGCTTTTGGGCCCCCGCTCGAGCGCCTGGCGCGAGGCTACGAGGCCGACCCCACCCGCCGGCGTGACCTGCTGCAGGAGGTTCACCTCGCGTTGTGGCAGAGCCTCGCGAGCTTCGACGGCCGCTGCTCGCTCCGGACCTGGGTCTATCGCGTCGCGCACAACGTGGCCACTTCCCACATGATCCGCGACCGGCGCTTCAATGCGCGCACCCTTGTGGGCCTCGACGAGGTCGACCCACCGTCCACCGAGCAGGATGGAGAACGCCTGGTCGATCAGCATCTCGCTCTGGAGAAGCTCGTGCGCCTGATTCATCAACTGGCACCGGTCGATCGCCAGGTGATTCTGTCCTATCTCGAGGGTCTCGACGCCGTCTCCATTGCGGAGATCACCGGCATTTCTCCGGGGAATGTCGCCACCAAGATTCACCGTATCAAGAACGTCCTGGCTCGGCGATTTCATGATGGAGGACGCCATGGACAATGAATCTCCGAACGGTCTGGCGAGTGTCTGGAAAGAGCAGCCCGTGCAGCGGGCCGAGGTCTCCCTTGACCAGCTTCGCCTGAGGTCCCGGAAGCTCGATAGGCGGGTCTGGTGGAGGAATCTGCGCGAGTACGCGGCCAGTGTGGCCGTCATCGGCACCTTCGGGTACTACATCTGGAGGTTCCCAGCACCGATGGTTCGTCTCGGATGCGCATTGGTGGTAGCTGGTGTTCTCTTCATGGTGCACTCACTGCACACGAGAGGCGCTGCCAGGACCGTGCCGACGGAGATGGCATTCAGGTCCTGCCTTGAGTTTCATCGGGAGCAGCTCGAGCGGCAACGGGATCTGCTGCGCGGTGTCTGGAGGTGGTACCTGCTGCCGTTGGTACCCGGGATGGCCGTTTTTCTCTTCGGTCTTCTTCTGTGGACCCTGGAGCAGCCCCACGCTCCCGCCCACACCCGCGCCATCGTGATCACGTTCTTCCTGACGGCTGTCGCCTGTGGGCTGGTGTTTGTCGGCATCGGAAAGCTGAACCAGTGGGCGGCGCGGAAGCTCCAACGCGAGATCGACGCGCTCGATGCCCTGGGAAGGGAGTCCTGAATGAATCGGAGCGTCGTCGGTGTCCTTGCCGTCACGGCCATTTCCCTGGCCAGCCTTGCCCAGGCGCAAGCGGCCCCACCGTCCCCTTTTCCACCAGACGCCCAGATTCGCCAGGTACTCGCGGAACGGGTCAATACGAAGGAGGGCATCGGGATCGTCGTGGGCGTGATCGAACCGGCGGGGCGCAGAGTGGTGGCGTATGGCAACCTCGCCAAGGGCGACAGGCGCCCGCTCGACGGCGAGACGATTTTCGAGATCGGCTCGGCGACAAAGGTCTTCACCTCGCTGTTGCTCTGCGAGATGGTGCAACGCGAGGAGGTGGCACTCAGCGATCCGGTCGCAAAGTACCTGCCGGCGGGCATCACGGTGCCGGAACGCGACGGCCGCGCGATCACCCTGCAGGATCTGTCCACCCACACCTCGGGGCTGCCGCGCCTGCCCGGGAATCTGTCTCCCAAGGACCTGGCGAACCCCTATGCCGACTACTCCGTCGAGCAGCTTTACCAGTTCCTTTCGAGCTACGAGCTCACTCGCGACATCGGCTCGCAATACGAGTACTCCAACCTGGGGGCCGGGCTGCTTGGACACGCGCTGGCACGGCGTGCGGGCGTGGACTATGACGCCCTGGTCCGGTCTCGCATCTCCGGGCCCCTGGGTATGACCAGCACCGGCATCGCGCTCTCGCCGGAGCAAAAAGCGCGGCTGGCGGCAGGACACAACGAGGCGATGGAGACGACCCCGAGCTGGGACCTGCCGACCCTCGCGGGGGCCGGCGGCCTGCGCTCGAGCGCCAACGATCTCCTGCTCTTCCTCGCAGCCAACCTGGGGTATTCGAAGTCGCCGCTGGATTCGGCCCTGTCCACCATGCTCAAGGTCCGTCGTCCGACCGGGGCGCCCGACCTCGAGATCGCTCTTGGCTGGCATGTCTTCACCCGCAATGGCACTGAAGTGGTCTGGCACAACGGTGGTACGGGCGGCTACCGGTCGTTCATTGGCTTTGATCCGAAGAGCCGGACCGGAGTCGTCGTGCTGTCGAACGCCGTGGCTGCGGCCGGGGAGGTGGACGACATCGGCCAACACCTGCTGGACCCGCAGGTGCCCCTGAGGGAGCCGCCGAAGCAGCACAAGGAGATCGCCGTCAATTCCAGGCTGCTCGACGGCTTGGTGGGGCAATACGAGCTGATGCCAGGGTTCGTACTCACGGTAACGCGCGAGGGTGGCCGCCTCTTCGTGCAGGCGACCGGGCAACCGAAGCTCGAGGTGTACCCGGAGAGTCCCAGGGAGTACTTCTACAAGGTCGTGGACGCCCAGATCACCTTCGAGACGGACGGCAGCGGGCACGCCACTGCTCTGGTGCTGCACCAGAACGGCGCGAACCAGCGGGCGAAGCTGATCGATACCAACCTCCCGCCGCAGGAGCCATCGAAGGAGCACACGGAGATCGCCGTCGACCCCAGGTTGCTCGATGGCCTCGTGGGCCAGTACGAGCTCTTGCCCGGATTCGTGCTGACCGTCACGCGCGAGAGCAGCCACCTCTTCGTGCAGGCA
>Ga0116171_10003082_pt1 | contig 15477 bp, 13 predicted proteins | sample AD_JPNHW2_MetaG_FD_89798 | JGI IMG/M metagenome (GOLD analysis project Ga0116171, IMG submission 89798) | Active sludge microbial communities of municipal wastewater-treating anaerobic digesters from Japan - AD_JPNHW2_MetaG | ecosystem: Engineered > Bioreactor > Anaerobic > Digestate | place...
AATCTGAAAACCGGGCGAGGGTTCACTTCATCCCCAACCTAAAGGATGGGGAATTCGTGACCCTCCGCACTCTCTTGTATTAAAATGAAGTTTATTGGAGAGCGGCCTGTGCCCTCAGGGCACCAGCCGCCTTCTGTCGCGCGGGAAGATCACAGCGTCGCGAATGTTCTCCAATTTGAGCATGGTCATGACCAGCCGGGAGAGGCCCAGCCCCCATCCGGCATGGGGCGGCATGCCGTAGCGGAAGGCCTTGAGGTAGAACTCAAATCCGTCCGGGTCGAGCCCCTTGTCTTTGATGCGCCCCACAAGCTGATCGTAACTATGCACCCTCTGCGCGCCGCTGGCCAGCTCCATGCGGGGATGCATGAGGTCGAATCCCCGGCACACCTCCGGTTTATCCTCGTAGGGCAGGGTGTAGTAGGGCTTGATGGAGGAAGGCCAGTCGGTGAGGAAGTAGTGCTCGCCGATGCTCTCCCCCAAAAACCTCTCCGTCTCCGTATCCAGGTCGTCTCCCCACTGCATCTTGACCCCCGCCTTCTCACTAGCCAGCTCCAGGGCCTCAGTGTAGGTGATGCGCCGGAAAGGCAGGCTGGGGACCGCCAGATCCAGCCCCAAGACCTCCAACTGATATTTGCAGCTCTCAGCCACATGCCGGTATGCTCCCACCACCGCCTCCTCCAGGATCTGCATGACCGCCTTGTCATCGACAAAGCTGACCTCCAGGTCGATGGATATGGCCTCATTGAGGTGGCGGCGAGTGTCGTGCTCCTCCGCCCGGAATATGGGGCCGATCTCAAAGACCCGGTCCATTCCCGCGGACATGAGCATCTGCTTGTAGAGCTGAGGGCTCTGGTTCAGGAATGCCTCCTTCTCAAAGTAGGAGATGGGGAACAGGTCCGTCCCTCCCTCAGTAGCCGCAGCCACGATCTTGGGAGTGAATACCTCTGTCACGCCTTTTCCATAGAAGAAGCTCCTCAGGCTTTCAACCACGGCGCTCTCGATCTCGAAGGCGGCCAGAACGCAGGGCCTCCTGATGTCCATGAACCTGGCATCAAGGCGCGTGTCCAGCTCGCACTCCACCTTCTCAGTGGGATCGAGGGGCAGAGGCACCTGAGCGGGATTGAGCACAGTGATCTCCGTGGGAAGGATCTCATATCCGCGGGGCGCTTTGGCCTCGGCCTTGACAACTCCCTTCACCATGACCACGCTCTCCCGGCTTATGGTTCGAGCGCTCTTGAAGGCCTCCTTTCCGAGCAGCTTCTTGACCAGAGTGATCTGGGCCAGGCCCTTTCTGTCCCTCAGCACCAGGAAGGCTATGCCGCCAAGGTCTCTCGTCTCGTGGGCAAAGCCGGCCAGTGTGACCTCTTTGCCGTCCATATCCGCATTGATATCGCCTGAATAATGAGTTCTAAGGATCAAGTCGTCTCACGCCCGCGAGTTGGAATTCATGATATAAAAGCCATGATGATAAGATAAAGCCAAATAAGAGTAAGGCCAATAATTTTTTGCTAGCTATGGCATCATCCTTGCGGGATCTGCTCGGCCAGAAGGAGTTCTTGGCCTATCTCTTCGTGGTCGGGTGGCTGCTCTTCAACTGGCCTCTCATAGAATTGGGGAAAGACTACAGCATCATGGGCATGCCGGGCATTTTGGTCTATGTAGCCTGCGTCTGGATGCTGCTCATCCTAGCCCTGTTCATCTTCGAGCGGAGGGATTCCTGATGATAGGCTCGCATATCGCCCTGACGGTGATGGTGCTATACCTCCTGCTGCTCTTCGCCATAGCCCAGTACGCCGACCGCCGCAAGCTATCCGGCAGGAGCATAGTCGCCAATCCCTACGTCTATGCCCTCTCCCTCTGCGTCTATGTCTCTGCCTGGACCTTTTACGGCTCCATCGGCCGGGCGGCTTCGACCGGTCTCGAGTTTCTGCCCATCTATCTGGGCCCCATCCTGGCCATGACTGCGGGATGGATCATCATACGAAAGATGATCCGCGTCTCCAAAGAGAGACGCCTGACTTCCATTAGCGACTTCATCAGCTTTCGCTACGGCAGAAGCTATGCCATTGGCGCAGTGGTGGCGATATTAAGCCTTATCATGGTGACGCCCTACGTGGCATTGCAGCTCATCGCCATCTCCGCTTCCCTGGAGATTTTGAGCGGCCAGCACATAATCCTGGGCTATCCCGTGGAGAGCAAGCTGGTGGTGGCTGTGCTCCTGGGCACCTTTGCCGCCATTTTCGGGGCGCGCCATCTCGATCCCATGGAGAGGCACGAGGGGCTGGTCGCAGTGGTGGCCTTTGAATCCCTGGTCAAGCTGGTGGCTTTTCTATTCGTGGGATTTTATGTGGCTTTTAGCGTCTTTGGAGGATACGGCAATATATTCTCCCGGATAGCCGACCTGGCCTTGAAGATCCCGGCCTACGAGACCCTCGTGGATGTGGAGCCGACCCTCTGGCTATCCCTCACCCTGGCCTCCTTCTTTGCCGTGCTCTTTCTGCCCAGGCAGTTTCACGTCATGGTGGTGGAAAACTCCGATGAGACCCATTTGAAAAAGGCCATGTGGCTCTTTCCCCTCTATCTGCTGCTGATCAACCTCTTCGTTCCCGCCATCGCCTGGGGCGGCCTATTGCTGAGCACTCCAGGACTCAAGGATACCTTCATAATCACCATACCTTACTCCCTGGGACAGGACTGGCTCTCCCTCTTTGTTTTCATCGGGGGGACCTCTGCGGCCACCGCCATGATCCTGGTGGAGTCGGTGGCTGTGGGAACCATGCTCCAAAACGACCTGGAGATGCCCTATCTCCTCAGCCGGATGAAGAGCGGAAAGGACCTGGCAGGCACACTCCTCAACATGAGACGGCTTAATATGCTTCTCGTGGTCTTCCTGGGATATCTCTACTCCCGGGCCGTGGCCTATCAGATACTGGCGGAGATCGGAATAGTCTCATTTATCGCCGCAAGCCAGATGGCGCCGGCTGCTCTCGGCGGCCTGTTCTGGAAGAAGGGCAATCGCAAGGGTGCTTTCGCCGGCCTGGCCTCAGGCTTTCTGCTCTGGGCTTACACCGCCCTCATCCCCACCATCGCCAGCGGACACGCATGGCTTGAGGATCTGATCAGAGACGGCCCGCTCTCCCTGGCCATATTGAGGCCCACCAACCTCTTCGGCCTGGACCTGGACATCTGGAGCAACTCCATATTCTGGACCCTTCTGGTCAATTGCAGCCTGTATGTCCTGGTCTCGCTCTCCAGCAAACCGAGCGCCGACGAATCCGTCACCGCCAGCAGCTTTGTCGACATCTGGAATGATAAAGCGGCAGCCCCGGAGGAGGAGCGCTCGGCTGTGCGCCGGGGCAGCGTGGAGGACCTGGAGGCAACCCTCGCCCGCTACATTGGAGACGCAGCCGCCAAAGTTCAGGTTGACCGCTACCTGGAGAGGCTGAAGGCCAGCCGGGAGACTGCCTCTGCCGGGCAGATTGAGCAGCTCTGGACGGAGCTGGAAAAGACTCTCACCGGATCGGTGGGACCCTCGGCCACCAGGATGATTGTGCAGGATCAGATAACTGTGAGGCCGGTGATGGAAGCGGCCAAAGAGACCCTTCCCGCCTATGACCTGGTCAAGGGAAAGATCTATGTCATCCCTGCCATTGCCTATGAGGTCTTTACCGATCAGATCACTCACGGCGTGGAGGGGCTGTGCATCACCCACCGGCAGCCGGAGGAGGTGAGAAGCAGCTATGGCTTTAAGGAGACGCCCATAATCAAGCTCTCCGATGAAAGAGGAAGCGATCGCTACATCTCTCCCCAAAATCTGCCGCTGCTCTTCATGACCATAAAATCGTTTGTCGAATCCAGCAAGAACAGCGTCGTCCTGATCGACAGCATCGAGACGCTGGTCAGGGAGAATGCAGGAAGGGTGCCGGAAAGGGATATTTTGGACTTCGTCTACCAGATGGAGATATTGGGCAGCCGGACTTATTTGATACTGGCCGAGCGGCAGCAGTTCGCGCATGGCAGCCGGAGCCTGACGGCAGAGATCAGCGAGGCCAGGGAGCTTATCTTCTCACTCGGTCCCCTCTCCACATACCTGTTCCGGGTGTTTTCCGAGGCCATGCTCTCCCATCTCGGCGAAGCGGAGAGGTCGTCTGTGACGGCCCAGGCCAATGAGATGATCGACTCAGGAGCATTCTTCGAGGCTGCTGCAGCCGGGCCGGCGGATAGGTCGAGCCCGCCGGATGATTCCGTTGCCGCCTGCGAGCCGGAGATGAGGACGGCAATGACGAGAGATGGCTCTCTGACGATTCCTCCAAACATGCTGCTCACCCGCCGCAGCTTTTTCGTGGCTGTGAGGAGGCTGGCCAGGATCATCAAGCAGCACAATCCCTCCTTCGATCTCTCCGCCGAGCTGGCTGACCTGATGAGAAGCTACGGAAGAAGCCCCTATGAGCTCTCCCTCATTCCGGGGACCACCTACATCATCGCCGAAGAAAAGCCTAGCAAGAGCCTGGAGCTATTCAGCGATCTTGTGGCACACGGCATGGACGGTCTGTGCCTGAGCCGCTACAATCCCCAGATCCTCCAGGAAAGGTACAACGTGCCCGATGGCACCGTCATCTGGCTGACCCAGAAGAGCGAGCAGGGATTCAGGACGGTTGACCCCAGCAACTTCCCCCGGCTCTCCGGCATGATATCCGATTTTCTGGGCAGGGCCAACTATCCGGTCATACTCCTGGAGGGCATGGGCTACCTCATCACACAGAGCAACTATGAGACCGTGCTGCGTTTCGTTCAATCTCAGAGGGATGAGATCGCTTTAAAGAACGCCATAATGCTGGTTCATATCGATCCGCTCTCCCTGGATACCAAGGAACTGCACCGGCTGGGAAGCGAGATGGAGACTCTCTCCATGCCGGGCAGCCTATAAATAATTGGGCAGCCCATTTTAAGCTATGATAGAAATCGGGTTTATATTATTGCTCATAGTAATCGTGTTCGGCATCTTTCTGATTCTGAGGTCCGTCAAAAATTTCCTGGTCAATGCCGCCATGGGGCTGATCATACTCTTCCTGGCCAATGCCGTGGCAGGGCTACACATCGGCTACAACTGGCTGGTGATATTGATATGCGGCATAGGCGGCGTGGTGGGGGCCGTCCTGGTCATAGTGCTACACCTGATCGGAATTGGATTCTGAGGGCTTTTCATCTTCGGGCAGCACAGCCTTCAGATTATCATTTATGGTGGAATTTATGTTATTGAGGTTGGCGAGCAGATCGCTGCCCGATGGTGTAGTCTTATAAATTCGACCTTCCTTTTCCAGATAGCCGTGCATAGTGAGCCACTCCAGGTAAGATCCAGCATTTTTAAAATTGAGATTGACCTGATATACGATCTTCGTCTTGCTCGATCCTCCTGACTGGCAGAGGCTAAGTATGCATCCCAGTATCTCCAGCTTATTTCTCCGCGCCATCTTCATTCCCCATGCCTTCTGCTGGCCTCCTCCCTTTATGTTATCTTAGGTACTGATAAAACTTTCGAAATTATGAACCTATGTAAATCTGTTGTAGATCGGGATGAAAATAAGCTTGCAAGCATTTCTTGCCGGAGAATATTCGCTGCACAGACAAATAAAATGAGGATTTGTTTCCGGCCTGGCAGGGATGGGGCGGCGGCTAACTGCTCAGGATCGCCGCGATAGACTCATCCACTTCTTTCGCGTCCCGGATGAGTGGCCCGTCCCCGAAGCTCATGAGCCTGGCCAGATCTCTCCTCAGAGGCCCGATCTGCCGGGAGGCTCTCTGCAATGCGATGCCGCTATCTCTGCCCCCCGGCTCATCCATCCGCCGTCTGACATCCTGGACTATCTGCTCCAGCCGCATGAGCTTTCTCCTGCTGCCGTCCGGGCTGTGCAGCTCCCCTAAAAGCTGAGAGAGGGCCTGGGCTACTTTTTTCCCGCGATCGGTCAGTTCCAGGTAATTGATGCGCCCCTCCGGCCTGGCGGTGAGCAGACCCTGCGCTTCCAGCTCGCTCAAGATATTGCAGGTATGGGGAAACGTCGAGTCAATCCTCTTGGCCACCTGGGCGGCATATGTCGGCTGCATCTCTCCCACAGCTAAAAGAGCGGAGACGGGCTTTCCCCGCAGGAAAAGCCGTTCCAGGGGTTCGCTCATATTTTCTTTGGGGCCTCAATCGCTCTGAACCTGCGCCGGGCTGAAGGCAGGGGCGGATAGAGCCTCTGCGGGCGGCATTATCTCCAAAGGAGCGTCAAAGCCGAAGTAATCGTCGGTGCTTTCGATGCTGACCTCGATCTTTCCCAGCCGGACCGATTGATTGAGCATTACCATCTGCCGGGTTTCGGTATTGAGGGCACCTATGATCTCCGGCGTCATGGTGAAGCTCATGAGGCTCTTATACCGGACGGGCAGGCCGGACTTCTTGGAGATCCAGATGGTCTTTTCCATCTTTGCGGTCTCATTCAGCTCGGTCTTATTGATGGACGGCAGGTACATGGGATACTGTGTTATCTTGGCGGCGACGGTGAATGCGGAATTGTAGAGGTTTAAGAATTCGTCGCTTCCGGCTACTATGCTGATCTTGTAAGCATCCTCTCCATCGACTGCCTCAGAGCCCAGGTCTTCGGTTTCGGCGAGATGTAATGTCTCGGCCATGGTCTTTATCTGGTTGTTTTTATCCTGGCCCCAAACCTCATCTGCGGATCTGGGATCCTCCAGGCGGGTCCAGTTGCCGCTCTCGTCGTTTACCAGGGTAACATTGCCCATCTGATAGACATCCGCCTTTGTGGATATGCTGCTCAAGACCTTGCCACCTGACTCCGCCTCATTCTTCGTGGATCCTTCCGCATGAGCCTGCAGAGTGGTAAGATTAACTGAAGCCGTCGTCTCGGCGCTCTCCGTGACAGTGGTTATGTTGCCCTCAGTGGCATTGGCTCCGGAATGAAGCTTGAGCACCTGGGTCATGGAGCTCTTCACGCTGAAGCTGGTCAGGTTCTCAGCGGATGAAACTGATAAGTTCTTCAGCTCATCGATGCTCTTTACGGCAGTGTCCGGTCCCTTTTCAGTGCAGCCGGAGATGGCCACTGCAATCAATACGAGAACTGGCAGTAATCTCTTCATATTCTTCTCCTGTTGAATCCTTGTGATTATCGTTTACAGGCCGTTTCCCTTCCCGCAGCAGGCTAAACTCGCCCGGCGGGCTGAAACTTCTCGCCTGTGATCATCTCATAGAGCTTGATGTAGATGCGACTGGTCTGTTCCACCACGTCGCCCGGCAGGGCGGGGATGGCCGGCTCCTCTAATTTAGCATCTCTGGCGGCGTAGAGACTGTCTTTGTATCCGGTCCGGCGGTAATACTGGCGGACATACTCCTTGGAGAGGTCCACAAACCGGCCCTCTTCATAGCTGGCCCTGTCCCAGAAGCGGTCTTCGTCAGCGGTCCCGTAGACGTCGATCACCATTATGCGGCGGCCTTCGTCAAAGGCCAGCTCCTTCTTGCCGTCCACATGGATCAGGCCGCGGGCCGAGACGCTCCTGCCGATGTCCTCGTCAATCTTGAGAACGATCTCTCTGGCATCATCATACTCCTGGGCAGACAGCCCGGATATCTGCAGGGCTTCATCCTTCTTGAGCAGGCGGTCGGTCTTCTCCAGCTTGGTGGACACCTCGATGAAGGGCTCAGGAAGGGGCTCTCCGGAGCGCACGGTGTGCCCGGTTGGAAAGCCCAGGTCTTTAGGGGAGACCTTGCCCTCAAGCACCCGGTCGTAGAGGGAGCCGGCCACGTACCAGCGGCAGATCCATTCCAGGGGGATGAGGTAGTTCTTCGACTGCGATGTGATCTGGGCCGGCTGGAGGATGTCCACCTTGCGGCAGATCATTCCTGCTGGGGGCAGGTACTCTAAAAAGTGGGTCTTGATGCCCATCTTCTCGGCTCTGCCAAACCAGTACATGCCCTCCCGGCTGAGGGTCTCGCCCTTGAAGGGAATCTGGCTGGGGATGACCTTGTCGAAGACAGAGATGTTGTCTGTAAAGAGGAACTCCAGCCGGTCGCCGAGGTCGTAGGCCTCCTTGACCTTGCCCTTCATCAAAAGCTTACGCTGCATCGTCGGGTGTTAAAACATATTGGATGATAATACTTTTGCTGCCTGGAAAAAAGGAGGATAAGAGAGGTCTAATCGAAGTCCTCTCCACCCATGCCGCCCATGCCGCCAGGCATTCCGCCCGGTCCGCCGGACTTGGAGGCGATGACGTCATCGATCCTCAGGATCATGACTGCCGCCTCGGCTGCACTGTTGATGGCCTGGGTCTTGACCCGCAGGGGCTCGACCACACCCAGCTTGAGCATGTCCACCGGCTCGCCGGTGTCCATGTCCAGGCCGGAGCTCTTGATGCCCTTCTCATGCTGGCTTCGCAGAGCCACCAGGGAGTCGATCTGGTCCAGACCGGCGTTCTCGGCCAGGGTCTTGGGTATGACCTCCATGGAGTCGGCGAAGGCCTCAATGGCCAGTTGCTCGCGACCGCCCACGGTTGCCGCGTACTCCCGCAGCCGCAGGGCCAGCTCTACCTCGGGAGCGCCGCCGCCGGGCACAAGCTGTTTGTCCTCCACGACCACGCCCACCACGCGAAGGGCGTCTTCCATGGCCCGGTTCAACTCGTCGACCACGTGCTCGGTGCCGCCCCGCAGGATGATGGAGACGGACTTGGGATTCTCGCACTCCTCTACGAAGGTCATCTTCTCGTCGCCGATCTTCCTCTCCTCGACCAGGCCTGCTTTGCCCAGGTCCTTCTCGGTCAGGTCATGGATGCTGGTGACAACCCTTCCGCCCGTTGCCCGCGCCAGCTTCTCCATGTCGCTCTTCTTGATGCGGCGCACGGTGTAGATGCCGGACTTGGCCAGGAAATGCTGGGCCAGGTCATCGATGCCCTTCTGGCAGAATACCACGTTTGCCCCGGTGGCCTTGATGTCGTCCACCATGCCCTTGAGCATGTTCTCTTCCTGGTCCAAGAAGGCCTGCAACTGGTCGGGGGATGTGATCTCGATCTTGGCGTCGACCTCGGTCTTCTCGATCTCAATGGCGGCATTGAGCAGAGCGACCCTGGCTCCTGTGACCTTCTTGGGCATGCTGGGGTGCAGCCGGTCCTTGTCTATGACCATGCCGTGCACCAGCTCGGAGTCGGTGATTCCGCCGCCCACCTTTTTCTCTACGGTGATGTTGTCGGTATCCACAGATCCATCCTCATCCACGACGGCCTGAACGGCCTTGACGGCCAGGTTGGCCAGCTCATCGCGGGCCGTGCCGGAGCCCTTGCCGGTCATGGCGGTGATTGCGATCTTCTTCAAGAACTCCTCATCCTTGACGGAGACGTTCACGGCGATGGTCTTGAGGATCTCCAGGGATTTGTCGGCGGCGGCCCTGTAGCCGGCGGCGATGACTGTGGGGTGGATCTCCTGGTCAAGCAGCCCCTCGGCCTGCTTGAGAAGCTCTCCGGAGAGGACTACGGCGGTGGTTGTGCCGTCTCCAACCTCGGCATCCTGGGTCTTGGCGATCTCCACCATCATCTTGGCGGCAGGGTGCTCGATGTCCATCTCTTTAAGAATGGTGACACCGTCGTTGGTTATTACCACATCGCCCAGGGTGTCGACCAGCATCTTGTCCATGCCCTTGGGGCCGAGGGTAGTTCGCACGGCTCCGGCCACTGCCTTGGCGGCCATGATGTTCGACCTCTGTGCTTCCCGGCCAGCCGTTCTCTGGCTGCCTTCCTTGAGAATGAGTACTGGTGTTCCTCCGAATTGTCCTGCTGCCATTTAAGTACCTCCAATGCGATTAGATCAAAGTGAGTTATCGGGTGTTTGAACTTCTATATAAAAGATTCGGGACCACAGAGGACGGCATGGGATAGAACGATTCGCTAATCCTACAAATAACTTTATATGTTTTATTTGATGATTAATACTATGATTATATAGAGCCTACCATGAATATAAAACTCCTGGAGGGGAATTATGTCTGAGACAAGCGCAGATAGCAAGCAAAAGACAGATGCAAAATCATTGAACCAGATATTGATGCCCATTTTGATCGGTGTAGTGGCCGAGGTCTTTGTCAGCGAATTGAAGGTAATGTCCCCGACCATGAGGCTCTTGTCCGTGCTTGTGCTGGGTGTGGCCTATGGAGGGCTGACCAACAGCCTTGGACCAAAGAGTCTGCCCATATCGCGAAGGATGGCCCTACTGCTCAGCTTCCTCTTCGTATTGGCAGGCATTCTGATTCTTCTGGCATCATTCCTATTGAACCTTGATTTCTCCCAAACTGCTATGCTGTTGGGCTGGATGGCGGCCATGCTGCTCAGCCTATGGATGGCCAGGCTGCTTCCCCAGTCTCTCTCTCTGGCAAGATCAGTCCTGATGGGGGCCGCCACCGTCAGCCTGGGGGCTGGGCTGGCACTGGGAGGTGCGCCGGTGGTAGAGTATGTCGCTACGGGCGGCACAAACGATATCATAATCCAAAATAATTGCGACACCCCCATAGGCTACATGAACTTTCAGGTCCCTGCCGGCAGCAAGATATCTCTGCCATTGCCGGCAGTATCATTTGATATGGGGCGGAGAGGCAATGAGCTGAGTGTAAAAAGCCAGGCCCTGCCGGCGTTGGAGGCGCTGGGCTGGAAGATTCCCCTCAACACCTCCCTGAATCATTGCCAAAGGATATTGATAGACGGACAGCCCCTTAATTCGGGGGATTCTGTATCAATCGATGCGCTGAGTGGAAGGAACCACAATATCACAATAGACTGCCTGTGTTGATGGGCTCTTAAGAAAAAAGAAGTGATATGCGGAGTGCTATTCACTCCGCCTTCACAAACCTGTTCTCCAGGGTCTTCATGACATGGGGCAGGGTGGTGTACTCCATATCCTCCATGGGCAGCCTCTGGGGCTCGAAGGGGCCGTGCGCCCTCATGTAGTCCGTGATTACCAGGCACCTCTCGCGAGCCCGGTCGAAGGCCACGTCTTTGAAGAGGTCCACCGGCCCCACGAAATTGCCGTAGGCCATCTGAAAGCCGGCGGCGATGACTCTGGGCGGGCCGTCGAACCTCGTGGGGTGGGCGGTTTCAAAGGAGCAGGGCATGAGGGGGCCGTTGTGGCTGCCCCGCATCCATCCCGAGACCAGGTGGCCCAGGGCAAAGGGCTCCAGCACCTCGCCTAAGGCCGGCAGGCCGGACTGGCAGCGCACCAGGGCCACAGGGTCGTCCTTGCCCACATACTTGCCGGCCGTCTGGTAGAGCTTCTCTGTGCTGACCGCAGCTACCGGCTCGTGCTCTGAGATCTTTGAGCCGGGCTTGCAGAAGACGCGCTTGATCACATATCGGCTCTTGGCTCCAATCAGGGCCAGCAGGTCGTACATCTCCGCCGGGCAGTCCATGAAGACCTTTTTGTGCTCCCTGATATCCCAGACCTCGAATGTAAAGCCGTGATGGAAGGACGGATCGATCACCAGTCCGGCGGTGTTGAAGGGATCGGCGAACATCTTGAAGACCGGCTGGTTGAAGGCTCCGGGCTCGGTCTTGTCCATCATGAAGGCCACAATGGGCTCGCTGGTCCTCTCATTGATCTCCATCTCGGCGACCCCCGGCCCCATGCCGCGAATGTTGCCTGAAAAGGCGTCGGCCAGCAGGTCCTGGCCGGCTCCGTAGAGCTTGAGCTTCTTGGCCTTCTCAGTGGCCGCCTCAAACGTCTCCCAGGCCAGGGCGTGGACCTCGCCATTGTCGCAGCCCTTCTTGTGGCTCATGAGAAGCTCCAGGTCGTCGCCGCAGGCCATCACCCGAAAGTCGACCAGAGCCCCGGCCTTCCTGGCCTCCTCCAGCTTGGACTGGGCGGTCTCTATCAATGCGGGATGGACCGATGAGTGGCCGGGATAGCCGCCTACGTCGGCTTTTATTAAGCTGATTGTGATCTTTGTCATATCAATCCCACCTGACGTTCTCTGGAAAATCTATCATTATTAACTCTAATTGACTCAATATATTATGGCCTTTGTGGTTGCAGACCGTTTGGACTAAAAATGAGGATCTTCTCTGTTTTCTGTGGAGACGGGAATAAAATCGTTCTGGCGAATCCGTTAATTGCTCTGTGCCTCTGTGGTTTTGTTCAGTAAAAGTAGGATTGACTGTCGCCAACTGACTGACTAAACCACAGAGGCGCAGAGACACAGAGGATAAGAATCATTTTTCCACCCACATCAAAAAGCGAAAAAGAAAGCATCCAGGAGTCTTCCCAGATTATCCCAGATGCTTTGCTGGAGATGCCCGCTCAGCCTTTCAGCGCCGCGGGCGTCTTCTGCGGCACATCCGTCGGCTTGATGAATTGATCCAGTACGGGCCGGGTGCCCTTGACATTTAGCTTATCGAATAAAAAGGCGAATTTGCCTTCCAGCTCATTGCAGATCTCATCGCGGACGCCCGCAGGCATCTGCCACAGCTCCATCTTGAACGGTCCGAAGCCCTTTTTGCGGCTCTTATAGATGAACTGCTCTTTGGTGTCCTTCTCCTTCCATTCTCCCTTCAATTCCGCCTCCAGGTGATCATAAATCTTTGACCGGAGCGGGGCGGGAAAGCTCTTGCTGTCATAGATTATGTTCTGGAAGCCTGTAGCCAAATGGATCTCAGCCGTCCCGGTCGCTGGAAAGCGGTCAAAAGCCTCATCGGGAAGGGTAGAAGCCCCATGCTGGACCGCGCCGGATAGGCCGTATTTTTCGCGGGCGGTCTGGGAGAGCTTCTGCAATGTCTCAAAATCGATCTTGACCCTCGCCACTGTGCCGTCTGCCAGGGGCACGCCGCCGTGGGTCGTCCCGGTCTGCACACTGATTTTGCTGATGCCCTTCCGGGCCTGTCCCCTCTTCTTCAGCTCATCGAGATATCCGTCCATGAAGGTCTGCAGCTCCTCCACGGTGCTGTTCTTTTTTCCGACCTCCCCGATCTCGCCTCCCACGGAGACGGTGATCCCTTCAGGCTCCAGGTCACGAATCAGGGCGGTCAGCTCCGCCGCCAGGGTGAAGTTGCTCCTTTGCTGGTCTTTGATGGCAGGAGGGGAGAGATCAACCAGGGTGGAGGTATCGATATCGATATTATAAAAGCCAGCCTCAATTGCCTCCCGAATCAAATCCTTAACCGCCTGCGTTTCTTTCTCCCCGTCCGCGGCGAACTTTTTGGCGTTTATCTGAAAATGATCGCCCTGCAAGAAGACCGGGCCGCGCCAGCCGGTCCTGATGGCCGCAGCCAGTACGGCACAGGCGTATTCTATTGGCCTCTGCCTGGTATAGCCTATCTCCGAACGGGCGATTTCAAAGATGATCGGTCCCACATCTTTCTTGTTCGCCGCCCGAAAGGCCGCCTGGGCTGCATAATAGGTGATGCCGCGGATATTTATGGCCGGGACGGTAAATCCGCCAACCTCGCTCTTTCCCATAGCCTCGTACAGGGATTGTATCGATGCAGGAATGATTCCCAGATTAGCAGCCGCCCTACGAATCAGAAACGCCGCAGCTTCTTTTATGTCAGGATTGGGACAAAAGACGGCCGTGTAGATCAAATCATCGATAAGCGTCTCCCTGAACCTGGACTCATCCAGGACGCGAACATCACCATCTTCCCTGGCGATTACGGATTCGCATCCCTTCTTCAACTGATCTTCATTCTGGTAAATCATTACTGCACCTTTCCCTTTTAATCTCTTTGTTGCCATATAAAATTAAATATTCATTGAGAGAGGAAACCTTTGGCCATTTCTACTTCGGTCTTCGATCCGATGTAGATGGGCGAGCGTTGATTAACTGAGGTGACTTTAAGAGAGAGTATCTCATCTTTACCGTCGGTTGCCATGCCTCCGGCCTGCTCAGCAATAAACGCCATAGGCTGAAGCTCAAACAGCAACCGAAGCTTCCCCTGAGGCGATTTCTTAAGCGCAGGATAGGTGAACACCCCACCCCGCTTGATGATCACCTGATTGATGTCGGGGACGAATCCCCCGCTGTAGCGCAGCTTGTAGCCGTCCGCCTCCAGCTTATCGATATACCTCCGATGGCCCTCTGTCCAATCCCTGCGCAGGCCGCCGGGGGAAAAGATCGATCCTTTCTCATTCAGACGGATATTCTCCTCGGAGAGGACGTACTCCCCCTCGCGATCTAGCACGAACTCGTGCACCCCTTTTCCGGCGGAATAGATCATGGTGATGAGCGGGCCGTAGGTGATGTAAAGGGCGGCGACCATTGAATTCTTGCCGCAGTCGAATATCGAATTTTTGTGGATGCCGATGATAGTCCCGATGGCTAGATTGGTGTCCACCAGGGAAGAGCCGTCAACCGGATCGGCGGTGACAATGTATTTCTCCTGCCCCTGGCCGATGGAGACGATATCCTCCAGCTCCTCCGAGGCATACTCGCGAACAAAGCCGGAGTTTCGCAGCATATTTTTCAATATGTCGTCGGAGATGCGATCCAGCGCCAGTTGATCCTCGCCGTAGACATTCTTGAAGCCGGCCAGCTTGCGATTGGATTCATGAATCTTTGCGGAGATATACTTGCCCACCACGGCAATCTGCCAGATGAGGCGCCGCAGCTCCACCTCGATGCCGCTCTTCCACATGTGCCGCCTTAGATCAACGATGAATCGAGTTTGGTCTTTTATTCCGTCAACCATGGATTCTCCCCGATATTTTTTAGCAGTCCGGTGGATTGAATTTCCGATAATAAAAGCGTTACCCCCCGCAACGAAAAAATGGATTCTTAGCTATTTTATGGGAGCGATGAAGTATTATTTGTCTCAGTGTCTCTGCGCCTCTGTGGTTTAGTTGGTAAGTTGCTAAAATTTCGCTCACTGCTACTGAACAAAACCACAGAGACACAGAGGCACAGAGATGAGATTAACGCCTGAAAGACAGATTGGCTCAAGTTAAGCCATAGGAAAATAGCGAAGAGCCAAAAAATGCCCGACAGGAACTGCGGCCGTGACTGCTGCTGCCAATGCGCGGAGGGCTGGACATGGTCAGGACGATTGAGATGGCGCGTGAACCAGAAGAGTACAACCTATCAAGGGATGCACTGCGCGGAATTTAGCATGGCCACAAAAGGGCCTTTCCCGTCGTTTTAGCGGAATCCATCCGTCGATGGTCCTTGGAAATTTGGACTGCTACTGGCATAGACTGCATCGATATTCCCCTTAAAGAACACACATCCGACCACAAAGAGCCGTAAATTTCACTAAAATTTTAGGAGATGTGGCGGCGAGAGCCCCCGGCCATATCTCACCCTAAATCAAAACCGAAGAGTTTATATTGGTAGATGAGGATCCATCTCAGCGTTTATCACGAGCCAAAGTGATGTAGCGCTGTTTGAAAAACAGAAGAGGTGTAGTGAGGGAATATGTAGAGGGATCAGATGGCTAGAGACGATATCTTATCGAAAATCAAAT
>Ga0116171_10003083_pt1 | contig 15476 bp, 19 predicted proteins | sample AD_JPNHW2_MetaG_FD_89798 | JGI IMG/M metagenome (GOLD analysis project Ga0116171, IMG submission 89798) | Active sludge microbial communities of municipal wastewater-treating anaerobic digesters from Japan - AD_JPNHW2_MetaG | ecosystem: Engineered > Bioreactor > Anaerobic > Digestate | place...
AAGCTCATTTGTGTGGTACCAAATTTTTTCAACATAATTATTTATGCTAGATATCGTGGTAGTAAGAAACCAAACCAAAGCATAAAGGACAACTAGCTTTACTAAAACCAAACTGGCTACGCCGCTTCCAACTTTTTCTATAACCGCATTGACTAGATCTCCCATCACTTTTGATTGGTAGACAGGTAAAATGTATACGAAAACAGTACCAACGGTCAAAGCGATAGTGGCCCCCTTGGAAAACTTTAAACTCAAACCAACGGCTCGAGATGTGTTTTTAATTAGATTAATAATATTTTTCATAAAATGTTTATATTGATTACTATATTAAATCACATTTTCTAAAAAAATCAAACAGATTAAACCTTACGTTATGTGCAGTTTGGCGCTTATGATATAATAAAATATATGGAAATTTTAATTGCGATATTTTTAGCTATTGTCATATTTTTAATAATAGGATTATTTTTCTCAATCAGGAGAGAGCCAGTAAAAAAGGATGATGGTTCTGTCCAATTATTGCTTAGTCAGATAAATGAACTTTCTAGAAACATAGATACAAAGCTCGGAGAGTCTCAAAAAGAAATGAGCCAGTCTATGAGATATCAATCCACAGAAACCTCTCGCATCATTGCAGACATCACAGAGAAAATTACTCGCCTAGATGAAACCAATAAACAGGTTGTATCATTTGCCGACCAGCTGAAGAATTTACAGGATATACTAAAGAATCCTAAGCAAAGAGGGGTTCTTGGTGAATACTACTTGGAGACATTGCTTAAAAATGTGATGCCCCCAGGAAGCTACCAAATGCAATATCCCTTCCCTGATGGGACTATTGTAGACGCTGCTGTTTTTGTGAAAGATAAAATCATTCCTATTGATTCCAAATTCTCTCTTGAAAATTACAATCGTATTACCGAAACTAATGATAAAACTGAAAAAGAGAGACTTGAGAAAATTTTCGTAAATGATTTAAAAAATCGCATTGCTGAAACTTCTAAATATATTCAGCCAGAACAAAACACTATGGACTTCGCCTTTATGTTTATCCCTCATGAAGCTATATATTACGATTTACTAATAAATAAAATCGGGGCAATCCAAGAAGACACCGAGAATCTCATCCAACGCGCCGCCAGCAAATACAAAGTCATCATCGTTTCCCCTACTTCATTCCTCGCATATCTCCAGACTGTCCTTCAGGGATTAAAAGCAATGCAAATAGAAGAAAGCGCCAAAGACATAGTAAAAAGAGTTGGAGAATTAAAAACACACCTAAAGACCTACGAGGAATCTCATCAAAAATTAGGCAGTGCTATCAATACAGTTGTGAATCATTTCACAAAGTCAAACCACGAGTTCAGAAAAATAGATAAAGACGTAATGAGAATCACAGGAGAAACAATGGAGATTGAAACAATCGCCTTAGAAAAAATTCAAGACGAAGACTAATTTAATAAAATAAACAAAAACATATATATACGCCATGGCGTATATATGTGTTTTTGTTTTGTCTCTTTTTAAAAGACTTTTTCTTCAAGAAAGATTATTCAGCAGCTGGAGTTTCGGCTTCTTCAACCTTAACTTCTTCTGTCTGAGCTTCTTCAGTTTTAACTTCTTCTGGTTTAACTTCCCCTCCTTCAACGATAGGAGTCTCTACTATAGGAGTTTCTGCAACAGTAGTATCTGTTGGATTTACATTTTCATCATTCATATCAAGTAAAATAAATTAATCTAGCAAAATACGACCTGCCTTTAACCTAGCACACAAAAAGATAATAACCTAAATAAATATTTAGGTTATTAAAAGTATTAGCAAGCTTAAGTAATATTATCTGTATCCCCACCCTGATAAATTATATGATGGACAGGAGTAAACTCCGTAACATCCTTTATTTCGATAATCTTGATTATATTTATAATCGTTATTTTTTCGATTGTCCTCATCATACTGAAAGCCCTTATTTAGGGCACGTGATTTATAGGAGCTAAATGTCTCATACCTGTAATTATTGGTATATCCGTGGCCTTGTCTATAGTTATAATCATAGGAATACTGATTCCCATTCCCTCTAATTATCTCTTTACTAAAAGCCTCGGTTTGATCAGGAATTGCCAAAAACGCCATAATAATCAAGACGTAAAACAATCCTGCTGATAAATTAAGTATATTTTTCATTGCTTTAATATTGTATTTATTTAAAAAACATCTGTCAATACAGATGTTTTTTAAATACAAAAAGTGATTTAATCTCCCCCAACAATGAACCAAACCACATATATTATTAAAATCGCAAATCAATTCAATTCCAAATACTTCCCCTCGCTTACTATCTCCATCTTGTCATCTTTCACCACGACAGCCGACATATCATCTAGCGCATAGATTTTCTCTTTTATCCCTAGTAGTTTTATATTCTCCTCCACTACATTAGTAAAAAACATAGAATTTAGATGCGGAAGAATATAAAAGTCAACAAAACTTAGTCCATTCATTTCTTCTGTTCTATCTAAATCTTCTTCGTATAATTTTTGAGACAGGTTAAGCAACAGATCATGGCTAGCCACCATACTCCCCGCACTCACTCCTACATAAACTTTTGTTTTGAGCAGTTCTGGTAATATTAGAGACAACCCAGACTTATTAATCCACTCCATAAGATAAAAACTATTTCCTCCTTCAAAAAACAAAACGTCCGACTCCTCTAATTGTGGTCTCCACTCATTTTCTGGAACAACAGATATGTCTACAACATTGATAGATTTTAAATTTAAATTTTTTAGACGAATTAAATCTTCCTCTAGCCAGTCCTTGTCACCCGTCTCAACATTTGAAGCCGTCGGGATAAAAGCGAGAGAAATATCTTCCGGCTTTTTACCAACCAAATCGAAAAATGATTTCTTTATAGAATCATTAGTTATCCCCGCAGATGTTAGTAATAATTTCATTTTATTATTATATCATTATTTTATAGCTCTTTAGGTGCTACAAAAAGAAAACTAATACATTTGAGATTAACCTATATACCCTCCATCAACAACTAGTACTGAGCCAGTAATAAAGCTCGAGTCGTCTGAGCATAAAAACAAAACAGCTTTTGCAATTTCTTCTGGACCAGCAAATCTTTTAAGTGCAATTCTCTCAGTTTCTTCTTTAATAAACTTTTTTGGTAAATTTTTATTTATTTCTGTTTTAACCCATCCTGGAGCTATAGAATTAACTCTTATGTGAGGAGCAAGAGCTTGAGAAAGATTTTTTGTTAAGCTTATCATTCCAGCTTTTGAAGCATCATAGTCTGCGGACTCAGGATTAAGCGAATCAATTCCATTTGTTGAAGAGATGTTGACGATAGATGCTCCTTTTTTCTTTTTCAAATAAGGAGTTGCATATTTAACACACAAAAAAGCTCCGATTAAATTTACCTTTAGTGTTTGTTCCCATTGTTTGTATGTTTTTTCTAAAACAGGAACATCAAATACTATCCCTGCATTGTTCACTAAAATATCTATTCTTCCAAATTGCTTGGCTGCTTCTTTTATCATTCTTTTTACATCCGACTCACTGGAAACATCTGCTTGAATAGCAATAGCGCCAGCTCCTAACTTTTTTATTTCTGCAACTACTTTTTCTCCTTCTGTTTTATTTTTTACATAATTAACCACCACGTTTGCACCTTCTTGTGCAAAAGCAATAGCAATAGCCCTTCCTATTCCCCTACTTGAGCCTGTTATTAAAACTGTTTTATCTTTGAATTTCATAATTTTATTATACCATCGTTAAAAGCAATTGAAAAACGGCCATCCGTGTGCTATATTTTCAACATCCCAAGGGTATTACCAAGCAAGAACCCTTTAGGGATATTGTTCTTTTAATCTATGAATCATCATAAGTAGTGGCGAGCGAAAATGATCTCTTCATCTAAAAAGATGAATTAATATTCATAGGTTAAAATCAAAAAACCATCAACGATAACCGGATGGTTTGAGGAGAGGCACGAGTTGCCTCTCTTTTTTATTTATAAGATTCTTAGACACTACTAGTGTTGACAACCATTCAAGATGTGCTATCATGCAAACCATATTTCCCCGTTCTTTCAGATATTGCATTATTGCTCTCTGGACGTCATCCATTGATTTCTATAGAGCAATAATGCAAACAAAAATAAAAAACATTAACAGATGGAAAAAAGTTTTCTAAAGTTTTCGGAAAATGGAACCAGTTTTGTAATTAATCTTGCAAATGGTTCCGAAACCATGGAGATTACTTCGAAAGAAGAGGGCTTCAAGGCAATCGTCACACTGATAGGTGACAAGAAAATCACGCCAAAAGAATTCTCAGAGATGAGAGGTCAGATTCTTGGTGCAGAGAAACTTCCTTTGGGTGGACCCAAAAATGTATCAATTTCAATTGCTATAGTTGGTGATGATTTTTTAACCGGCAAAGGACCTCTTACTATAGGAGACATAATGGCTCGTCCAGAAAAACCAGTTAAGGTGGCTTATTTTAAAGTGTGCGAATCGTGTGGTAAACATGGCAGGATTTACACAAAAACATCTTTCACTAGCGAAATAACTTCCCAAAAAGAAGCTATTTTCTACATTGAGGTATTGAAAAAAAGAAAAAATGTTACCGATGAAGAGTTTCAAAAGGTAAAAACCGAAATTGAGGCTTCTACCCTCCCTAAAAAGTAAGGAAAAACACTTTTAAACCAAACAATAATAAAGAGCAGTCAATTTTTTAATTGACTGCTCTTATTTTTTGCCTATTGATCGCCATTTAAATTTATCTACTTATTTGAATTTCATTAATCCAAATTTTTTCTGGACGAGAAAGCATAAAAACAACAACATCCGCGATGTCTTTGGGTTCGGTAAAACTCTCTGTTGAAAATTCTTCCCCCGCTTTTGAAAACATATTGGTATTAACGCCAGATTGATAAACTGCCCCAATTTTTATTGGGTCATCTTTTGTATCTTCTCTTAAAACATCAGTAAAACCTTTCATGCCATATTTACTTGCCGTATAAACAGATTGTCCTTTTTGGGCAACAATTCCAGACTTTGATATAACATTAATAATGGCAGTTTCCCTATCTATCATTGATGGTAATAATTGTTTTGTAATTAATATTTGAGAAGTAAGATTTGTATTTATTACCTCATATATTTTACTTTCTTCAATAGTTTCCAAATCTCCAGCTTTGTGCCAAATTCCAGCATTGTTTATTAAAATATCAATTTTATATTTACTTAAAACTTCAGCTAATGCTTTTTTTCTTGAATCATCTTCTGTAATATCAAAAGAATAATAACTGACACTATTTCCACATTCTAAAGAAACTTTTTTTAATTTATCTTGATCACGTCCAAAGAGTATAAGATTTGCACCTTCTTTTGATAAAGCAAGGGCTATAGATTTTCCAACCCCATCACTTGCTCCTGTTATTATTATATTTTTATCTTTTAATTTCATAATTTTATTATACCAAAACAAATCTTATCCCCATAAACACGCATTTTAATTTCTCTTTACAATTTCTTTAAGTCGGTCAATAACTGCCTTCTCCCAGTATTTCATTGAATACCAACGAATGAGCGGTGCCGCCATCAGTCTTAGCCATTTTTTATGAATTGTAACCTGGTAAGTATAGTCAATCAACGTTCCCTCTTGGTGTGCTGAAAGCAAAAATTCTTCGTGTCCAGAAGTCCCAAACTGATGATTATCATTGTCTGAAATGAAACCCCTCCCAGGAAGAATTTGAGTTTTCATATTTACCTTAAAACTTCTACCAAATGATTTTACTGTTGCTTCCATCTCTAAATTATTTCCCTCTCGTTTATTAATCTATACTAATTCAGCAACCTTCGGAAAATATTCCGGTAATTTTTCGAAGTCGGTCATTATCTTAAATACATCTTCGATAGGAGCTTTAATAATCCATTGTTTGTGAAGTGTAATTTCTTTCATAAATTTATTATAGAAAAATAAATTAAAACACTGGCTGTATGGTTCACCATATGAACTTATTTAGACCAATTTACTATATCTTGAATATCACTTGGTGATTCAGGATAAAACACTGGTAAGTTATTTTCTATTGCCCACTCAACTTCATGTCTAGCTCCGTTTGATTTTTCCCAGCCCGGTATTGCAAGAACAGCATCAGAAGATCTCTTAAGAAACTCCAAATCCAGTTGGTAATAATATTCTTCTGGGGCCGTACTTCCTTTTTCATTATGAAAAGAAGTATGAGTATGTGCACAAAATGCCCCCACTCCTTTATTTGCCAAAGCAATTTGGTAGGCTTCAGCTATTAATATATTCTTCTCAATAATTGATCGATCCTTTCCATCCCAACCTGTGGTTAAGGGTCCTGAAATAAAAATAATTTTCATGTCTTAATTATATCGCTGATGGAGAAAAATTAATAGACTTTGGCGCATCTTAACAGTGGACACGACGAAAAATTTCTATAGCGCCTTAATCGCTATAGAAATGGGTTGAATTTCTTCACAGGGCTGAGACACTCGGGCTGGGGACCTCTCTGTTCTTTACCCCATAATGTTATTTTTAATAATCTAATTTTAAAATAACGACGAATCTCGTGCGGGTAAATTAAAGTTTTCCTTTATTAATAAAATCAACAGGATATTCTTTTGATAATCTTTCAAAAACAGGCCTCATTTTTTCAAAACCTTTTTCTGTATAGATTGAAGCCTCAAGTGAATAATTATTCTTTTTTGCAAATTCAAATATCTCTTTAGCTAATCTAGAAGCATATCCATTATTTTGTTCTTCTGGATCTATAGAAAGAAATTGTATCCATAAGTTTTTATTATTAAAGGGATCTTTAAGTAATTCACTCAAACCAACTATCTTATCTCCAATTTTTACAACTGGGTAAAATTTATCCTTTTTATTTTGACTTAATTCTTTAATATCAAAATATTTAAAAACGCCCCCATTTTCTACTGGTAAAAATCGATTATCTTGTGGAAGATTATCACCTTTATATATTAAATCAATAAGATCATTTGTATTTATCGTCTCTGTAGTAATTACTAAATTCTCTTTATTTTCAATTTTAGCTGAATTAAAATTATTTTTCATATCTATATCATATTATATACGATTTTCTAAAAATATCAGAATACAATGTATCTCGTGCGAGATAACTCAGCACGACTTGGCTGGGAGACTAGGACCGTGAGCACACTTATCTCGCCCTACGGTCGCTGGTACTTTTCTAGTTTTAGAAAAACACAGAAAAGTCTTTCGATTCCTAGACGCAAATGAAGCAGTTCATTTGCTTCTCCCAGCAAAAAGAAAAGCCCGCTAATGCGGGAATTTCTTTTTGCTGAGCATCTCGGGATGGAACTTTGTGATCCCTTACCCTGTAATGTTATTCTGACTACTTTTAGTATAACATTTCAACGCATCTCGAGCAGTTGTATATTTAAGTAATAATATTATGTTGTCTAAATATTTCAGTGAAGGATGGGGTAGCATATCCAAATGAATAGTTAGCATGAATGCTGTTAATGAAAGATTTTTCTTTATATTCTTTAATATTAATAGATTTTTTATCATCTTCAGATAAGATACGCTCGTAAATATTAATAGGTGTTGCTTTATACCCACTAACAATAGAAAGGAGTTGCCCAGTTCTGTAATCAAAAATTGGACCACCAGAATTCCCAGGATTGAATGCAACCGTAAATTCATATAAATAAATATTTTCTGAGGTTTGATAACGACAATTAACTACTCCAGAATCTGCTCTAAGTAATATATTACCGACATTTGGTTTATGAATATCACCATCTATAAAATCCAAGTTGCAGAGTGGATAACCAAGGACTGCCATTTCTGTTCCTATTCCTCGAAACTTTTGGTCAATTCTTATATAATCATCTTTTAATGCATATATCATATCTCCATCTTGATAAAATGCATCATCGATATATATAATACCTAAATCAATTTCTGGATATATAAAAAGTTCCTTGTTTAATTCTGGAGTAAAAAATCTATAGTGATAATTCCCGTCGTCATCATGTTTAATAAGATAATATTTATCTCCGGATTTGTGTTGCTTAATTTCATCATTATTTTTAGGATCATTTATTACATGAGCAGCAGTAATCATTCTATTCGGAGAAACTAAAAAACCTGTTCCTAAGGTGAACCATTTAATTTCGTTCGGTTTTGTAGGGTCTAAAACTCTTCCTCTAGCAATCAAGTAAACAGATTTTTTAATATATTTAATACATTCAACAGGATTTCCAAAATTTGTTGGTCTTTTAAATCTTTTATTTGGATTGTATTTTTTCTTAGACATATATTTATAGCCCAAGATCACTTATTTTTTTATCAATTAAAGCTGAACCATTAGATTCTCTGGGGAACGAACCATCTTTATTAAAGAAAGTAATTTCGTGAGATGGATGGTGGGCTTTCTTTGGAAACAAAGATGCAATATTTTCAATATCAGTGAATGGTGCTTTTTCCAATTCTTCTCCCTCAATTTCTGCTGTATGGGTTCCTGAAGACAATGACCCTGTATTTGGTCTTTCTTTTATAAGCTCTCCCATTTTTGTAGCGGCTAATTGCCAATAAGTAGCTAAGGCTATTTCATGCTCAACAATAGAACCTTCGTGGAATTTTTCAAGATGTTCCAATAATTCTTTTGTTGCATCAAAGAGAGAATCATATTTCATAGAACCCTCAGAGTAATCAATTTTCGTTGACTCACCCAACATAAGATAAAACATTGATTTAAGTAAATAATCTTTTCCGTCTATGTTACTCTGTCTAGAAAATACCTCAATCCAACTATCGTCAACTTTATCTAATAGATGGGGATAGTCTTTAAATCTTTCTTTTCTATTATTTTCGTATTCAGCATCAGATTTCTCATTAGCTATTGCTTCTTTTTCATCTTCTTTTTGACGATAAATTTTCCAAAGATAATAAGCTATTATTGCTAAAATTATTACTATAATCGTTTCCATAATATTTATATTATATCGCTGATAAATAAAAATTAATAGACTTCTACGCATCTCGAGCGGGATAACCTCGCTCTTGTTGGCTGGGAGACTAGGACCGTGAGCACACTTATCTCGCCCTACGGTCGCTGGTACTTTTCTAGTTTTAGAAAAACACAGAAAAGTCTTTCGATTTCTAGACGCAAATGAAGCAGTTCATTTGCTTCCCCCAGCAAAAAGAAAAGCCCGCTAATGCGGGAATTTCTTTTTGCTGGGAGACTAGGAATCGAACCTAGATTAAAGGCTTCAAAGGCCTCTGTCCTACCGTTAGACGATCTCCCAATATTAAAACAAGTAACATTCCCTCGCTTGCGGATGCCCTGATATTAGCACATTTTATATATTTTGAAAAATTAATTAACCAATAGACTTTATCTCATATAAATATTACAATTAGCCTATTATGATAATAAAATCAGTCGTACAGGTTGGTAATCCTATCATTAGAAAAAAGTCCAAAGAAGTTGGCTCTGTTTCATCTCCTAAGGTTAAAAAAATTATAAAGGATTTAACAGATTCCATGCGTCATTCAAGCCTGGTTGGGATGGCAGCTCCTCAAATTGGTTACAATTTAAGAATCTTTGTGACAGAAATAAAGCCTACTAAATTCAGAACTGCAAAGGATCTAGATGGGCTTAGAATTTTTATAAACCCAAAACTTTCCAACTTTTCTAAAAAGAAAGTATCCGGGTATGAAGGATGTGGAAGTGTTGCTGAGTCTGGAATCTTTGCGAAGGTTCCCAGACCTGCTGAAGTGACAATAAGTGCTACAAACAAAAAGGGTAAAAAGACAAAGCTAGCAGCGAAAGGATTGTTGGCCAGGGTTATTCAACATGAATATGATCATTTAGACGGAATTATTTTCCTAGATAAAGTTGTAGACACAAAAAGCATAATGAGTGCTAGTGAATATCGAGCAAGAGCTAAAAAAATTAAAAAATAAAAAAATTATGATAAAAGCAATCGCGTTTGATTATGGAGGAGTACTTAAAATAAATACCGAAGATTCTTTAGGGGAATTATTAAACTATTTAGAGACAACAAGAGAAGACTGGGATAAGGAGTGGTTTTTAGGCAACAAAGAAGCCAACAATAGTGGTAAACCTTATGCAGACTATTTTCTGGAGGTTTGTTCAAAATTTAAGAATTCAGAGGAATCAAAAAAACATATTTTAGACTCTCTAGAAAAAAATAAAGGAAAACACATAGTCAACTCTGAATTGGTTGAGATGATAAAAAAGCTAAAAGATAATGGGTATAAAATTGGGTTATTAAGTAACTACGGGGTTGAATTAAGAGACAAACTTAAAAAGGATGAGATATACGATCTTTTTGATGCAATCGTTGTTTCATCAGAAGTTGGATGCCAAAAACCAGAGTTAGAAATATTTAAAATTTTATTCACCAACCTAGGAGTAGAGCCAGAGGAAGTTGTTTTCATTGACGATGCTTCCAAGTCTCTTGAAAACGCAGAAAGCATAGGTTACTTCCCTATTTTGTATAAAAACAATGAGTCTTTTAAAATTGAGTTGGAAAAAGTTTTAAACATAACCTTGTGATATAATTACAATATGGAAAAAGACAGACCTAAAATAGGAGTTGGGGCAATAATAAAAAAGGATGGCAAAATTCTTTTCGGTAAAAGAAAAAACGCCCACGGAGATGGGACATGGTCCTTCCCCGGTGGTCATTTAGAGTTTGGCGAAAGTGTAGAAGATTGTGCAAAGAGGGAGACAGAAGAAGAAACGGGTCTGAGAATAAACAATTTCAAAAAAACTATCTTTACTGAAGATATATTTGAAAAAGAAGATAAGCATTATATTACCCTATATGCAATTGCAGAAATATCTGAAGGAGAACCCATAGTTGCTGAACCAGAAAAATGTGAAGAGTGGAGATGGTTTAGCTGGGATAATCCACCACAGCCTCTTTTTATTCCAATAGAGAATCTATTAAAGGATAATTTTAATCCTTTCGAATAAGAAAGATCGTATTTTTATTTTTCTTAACCACAATTTTGTGGTATATTTTACAGTATTAATAAGGTAATTAATTAATTAGATTATGGTAAAAATAAAATCAATCAAAGCCAGAGAAATACTAGATTCACGAGGTAACCCAACCGTAGAAGTTTCAATATCTACAGAAAAGTTTACCGCAGTGGCTTCTGTTCCATCAGGAGCAAGTACTGGAATTCACGAGGCATTAGAACTTCGCGATAAAGACAACGCTAGATACAGAGGACTAGGAGTGCTAACAGCAGTAGCTAATATTAATAATGAAATATCAAAAGCTGTAGCCGATAAAGAATATAATCAGGAATCTCTTGATAGATTTTTAATTGAATTAGACGGAACCCCAAACAAGTCCAGACTTGGTGCTAACGCAATCCTTGGAGTCTCTATGGCCTTTGCAAAAATTTCAGCCCAAGAAGAAGGAATCGAACTTTATGAATATTTAGGAAACTTGGCTGGAAACAAAAATTACGAATTCCCTCAGCCAATGCTAAATATTGTTAATGGTGGTCAGCACGCAGATAGTGGACTTGATATCCAAGAATTCATGTTGGGACCAGTTGGATTTCCTACCTTTAAAGAAAAAATAAGAGTTGGATCAGAAGTTATTTATTCTTTGCGAAGTATTCTAAAAGAAAAAGGATACACAGTAAGTGTAGGAGATGAAGGAGGCTTCGCTCCAAAAGTAAAATCAAATGAGGAAGCACTAGAACTGATGGTTGAAGCTATTAAGAAAGCTGGATATACAACGGACCAGGTAAAGATAGGTATGGACGTTGCAGCCTCAAGCTTCTTTGAAGATGGTAAGTACACACTACGAATAAACAATGAGCAAAAGGTTATGACTAGTGCAGAAATGGTATCTTGGTATGAGGAGCTGGTAAACAAATACCCTATCATATCCATCGAAGATGGTTTGTCAGAAGACGACTGGGAAGGATTTAATTTGTTGACTCAAAAGCTTGGAGATAAAATAGCGGTAGTTGGAGATGATCTCTTGGTTACAAACATAGAAAGAATAAAGATTTCAATTGAAAAACAAGCAACAAACTCTGTGTTGATTAAACTAAATCAAATCGGATCTGTTACTGAGACAATTGAGGCCATCACCTTGGCACAAAAACAGGGGTGGAAACCTTTCGTATCTCACAGATCTGGAGAAACGACAGATACATTTATTGCAGACCTATCAGTAGGTCTAGCCTGTCCATTTATTAAGTCTGGATCTCTTATGAGAGGAGAAAGAGTATGTAAATACAACAGAATAATGGAAATAGAAGATAAGCTAAATAAATAAACCTCAATAGACGATAAATAAAACCACAGACATTAAAATCTGTGGTTTTATTTATTTACCAAGCCATTGCTTGAGCTTGTCGTTTATTGTTATACTATGTGTATATGCATACAACATCAACTGAGAAATATTTCTTGTTTATATTATTATTAATAGTAGTTATTTTTATTCTCTTTATTTTCTCTCCTTTTCTTGGAATGCTTGTTTTGTCAGCATCATTTGCAGTGGTCCTTTCCCCTGTTTACTCATGGATTAAAAATCACATAACCAGAAACGTCTCTTGGCTGGCTTCTATTTTGACAATAATAATTTTCCTTTTGTTTTTGTGTACTCCTCTTTTCTTTGTTGGGAAATCTGTCTTTGGACAAATTCAAGATATCTATCTAAACATAATGACATCTGGAAATTCAAGCCATTTTATAGATTCTATTAATTCATCTATCAATAAATTCCTACCTGCTGGTTTTGATTCTGATATTCACTCTAAAATAGCAGATTTAATGTCTTCCCTATCAAACAGTCTGGCTAAATTATTCTCATCGACGCTAAGTTCTATTTTAATGTTCACTCTTATGATCTTCACTCTTTTCTATTTGTTAAAAGATGGAGAAAAATGGGAAAAAGGATTTATAAAAGTACTTCCTCTGTCTGACAATAATGCAAACACAATCCTTGTAGATCTCAAAAAATCAATAAACAGAATTTTCAAAGGACAATTTATAATAGCAATAGCGCAAGGTCTTCTTACCTGGTTTGGATTCATGATATTTGGAGTTCCTAATGCTATTATTTGGGCCATCGTTGCGGCCATCGCCTCTTTTGTCCCAACAATAGGAACTTCTATGGTCTCTGTCCCCGCAATACTCTTCTTGTTCTTTACAGGAATGCAATTGCAAGCACTAGGACTTCTTATCTGGTCTCTATTATTGATTGGAACGATTGATAATATTTTGAATCCTTATATTATTTCAAAAGATACAGAGATCCCTTCTTTGTTTATTCTTTTTTCAATTCTTGGGGGAGTTGCACTAATGGGAGCTATCGGAATAGTAGTTGGTCCCCTTGTATTAAGTTTGCTTTATAGCCTAGTTGCCATTTACAAAAGAGAAACTCAAACAGATGTTCCTGCTATATAGCCTGTAGTCCAACAAATCTGCAAAGAATACCCACCAGAGTTACGATTTAGATGTAATAAATCTCCTGTTACATATAGATTCTCAATGATTTTTGAGCGCATTGTCTTCATATCTATTTCTTTAAGAGAAACTCCACCATCCACGACAACAGATCTGTCATACCCCATAAGCCCATTTATTGTTATTGGGAGAGCTTTAAGCAAATCAACGATCTTTCTCCTTTCTTCCTTTTTAATATCATGAATTTTTGTATTTAAATCTATAAATTCTATAACATCACAAAAAGCAGCCGCCATACCATCGGGGACTATTTCCTTCATGACTGTTTTTAATATTTTGTTTTTATTTAAATCAAAAACTTTTATAATTTTATTCTCCAAGTCTCCAATCGTTGTATCTGGATATAGGTCTATTTTAGCTGTAACCTTCCCCTTGTCTAGAAGGGCTTTAATACTTTTTGCACTATTTAGAATAAGTGGACCAGATAATCCAAAATGAGTAAATAATATTTTCCCTATTTTTGAAAATTGTTTTTCTCCATTTAGATAAAAAGTTATTTTCATAAATGATAGGGAAACCCCAGCCAATTCTTTTACCCAATTTTCACACACTTCGATGGGAACTACGTCAGGGGTTGGATTTTGCACATCGTGCCCCATCTCTTTTAAAAAGGTATACCCATCCCCTGTTGACCCAGTTTCAGGATGTGACAATCCGCCGGTAGATAAGATAAAAGATTTTGCATAAAATTGTCCTTTGTTTGTATTGATATTTATTATTTTATTTCCACGACAAATAATATCTGTAACGGTACAATTATTTTTAATTTCTACCTTATTTTTAATCAATTCCTTGTGTAGAACATTAAAGACATCTACAGCTTTTTCTGTCTTAGGAAAAACTCGATTCCTGGCTTCTATTACAAGAGGCAAACCGCGAGATTCAAAATATTTAAAAGTATCTTTTACCCCAAAAACCGAAAAGGGAGAATAGAGGTATGGGGCACCTTCTCCATAAACCTTTAGAAGTTTATGAATGTCTGGTTCGTTGTTTGTAATATTACATCTGCCGCCGCCGGTAATTTTAAGCTTCTCTCCAAGTTCTTTATTTTTATCTACAACAAGCACAGACAAAGAACGTTCAGACGCCACAGCTCCGGCCATAAGCCCTGAAGCCCCGCCGCCTATTATTATGACATCCCAAATTTTATTCTGATTATTTTTCAACATTGAGAATTTTTACAAGTGCGAGCTCAAGTGGCAATTGATCAATTACAGTATTTCGCATAGACTGATATGCTTCAAGTAATATAGATAATGAGGCAGAGGAAATGTGCTCCGGCTTAGTAGAGACAAGTTTTTCTATATACGCCAGATCTCTTTCGTTTAAATTATTTTCAATATTCTTCTTCATAGAAGGTACATAGCGAAGAATAAGAGCATAACGAAGCTTGTAAAGAATCATTTTAATATAAACACCCATATCAATATTCTGATTTACGGCTTGAGTGACAGAGGCAAATCCTTTTTCTATATCACTCTCTGCTAAAGCATCGAGGAAACTATTTACTAGAGTTGTATTGGGAGCACCAGTAATTTCTTCTATTTCTTTTATGCTTATCTTTTTATCTTTTGTGAACGAAATAACTTTTTGAAGAGTTCCTAGGGCATCACGAAATGCTCCATCAGCTAAAAGTGCAATGAGCTCAACTCCTCCATCCTCTAGAGTGTACCCTTCTTTTTTGGCAACACTAGTTATCACTTGGGATAAAATCGCATCGTTTGGTTTTTTGAAAACAAAGCTCTGACATCTCGAAACAATAGTTTCAGGAATTTTTTCTAACTCTGTTGTAGCAAGAATAAAGATTACATGCTCTGGTGGCTCTTCTATTGTCTTTAAAAGTGCATTCCATGCATCCTTGGTGAACATATGAACCTCGTCTAGAATATATATCTTATATTTTGAATCAAAAGG
>Ga0116171_10003084_pt1 | contig 15474 bp, 10 predicted proteins | sample AD_JPNHW2_MetaG_FD_89798 | JGI IMG/M metagenome (GOLD analysis project Ga0116171, IMG submission 89798) | Active sludge microbial communities of municipal wastewater-treating anaerobic digesters from Japan - AD_JPNHW2_MetaG | ecosystem: Engineered > Bioreactor > Anaerobic > Digestate | place...
CCAATGAGAAAAGTTGTATGCAATTTTAGCAAATGAATTAGTATTTGCTATATATGTATTCCCAGAAGCAGCTTCTGTATAGGAAGTTCCTGTTCCTCCGTTTGGCAGGTAATTGATTATAACATGATTTAACGTTACAGTTTTAAAGGCGTCTGCATTAGTTACACCAATTGAAGAAGTATATTCCTGATAACCTTGTGCATTGATTACAAAAGAATAATCGCCATTGGGAAGATTGAGACTCACTTTTCCATTTATGGTAGATGTTAATGTTGAACCGTTTATTATAACACTTGCTCCAACTATAGGAATATCATCTTTATCAACAACTGTTATGTTAACATTGTAAAATCTAGTCAGAGTAACAGGAACTATCATATCATCCTGAACATCCACTTGATCTGAAAAGCTGTAACATCCGGAGGCACTTACTACATAGTTTTGGAGACCTCTCATAACGGGACCGATGGAAACTGTTCCATCGGTTTTTGTTATTAGTGTACTATTATAAAATTGTATAGAAGCATTTTCAATAGGCTTATTATTGTTGTCGGTTACAACAAATTTTACAACAAAAAACTGATCAATTACAGCTTTGTATCGGTCGGAAAAGTCTGTAATAAGCTCTCCAGCGTTGTGGTAATTGCCTTCATTGTCTTTCCATCCAAAAAAATGTGTTACCTGAGGTATCGTGGGAGGTTCATTTAAAACGATAGTAAGCGCAGGGTTGTTATTTTGGAAAGCCCCATTTCCATATTCAACAATACCGCTATGTGTAATAATTTTGCTGATATTATTGTTATTAAACGCATAATCAGAAATTTCGGTTAATGTCAATGGAATAAAAATTTCATTCGATATTTTGTTATCTTGGAAGGCATAAGCTCCAAGATAGGATAAGGTACTATTTTTACCCAAAAAAACCTGAGGGATTTGATTACCTGCGAACACATACCAACCGATGTATTCAACATTATCTGGAATGACAATACCGTTTGAAATGCGGTTGTAACTAAAAGCACCCCAGCCAATATAATTCAAATTATTGGGAAGTGTTAGTGATGAAATTTTATTAAGCGCAAACGCATTTCCACCAATTTGCATTAACTTGCTATCATCTTCAAAAACAAGTTCATTGATATTATTTCTATAGAAAGCGTCGTTATCTATTTTCTCAACGCCACCTGGAATTGTTAACTTTATAATCTCATTTTCTGCAAATGCTCCTGGATAAATATTTTTTAGAGAAGAAGGCAGGTTAACCCCTATTAATCCCATCCTTTGAAAGACCCTTTCGCCTATACCAATGATTTGTTGTCCGTCCAATTTGTCAGGGATTGTTAAAATATTAACATTGGCGGTACTGAGTTTGCAGCTTACGATAACACCATCGACAACAACAACATCGTCATCGGTTAAAGTATATTCGATTGGAATTTTATAAAAGCTTTCAAAATTATCAACAACCAAATTGCTTGAATATTTATTGTTGCTCCAATCAAGCCAATGATTATATCCATTAGCTTTTGGATCGGGTAAAGTGAAGTTTACCAATGCCCAATTATCCATAAAAGCTTGTGATCCAACAGCCATCAACTTACTATTGGTTTCAAAACTTATGCTTAGAAGAAGATTGTTCCTAAATGCTTCTTTTTCAATATTGACTATGCTTCTTGGAAAATCTATTTTGACCAACCTGTTTGAACCAAATGCATACATTCCTATTTTGTCCAGCTTGCTTGTTACCTCAAACGACAAGGTATTTATGCAGTTATAATGGAAAGCATACTCCCCAATTGTTTCCAGGCTATTGGGTAATGTTAAGTGAATAATCTCATTACCATAAAATGCCCAATTACCAATATTCTTAATTCCAGCGGGTAAAACGAGTTCTGAAATTCCGCGATTGTAAAAAGCATTTTGAGCTATTCCAACAATATCCTGTCCGTCCAGTTTGCTTGGGATAGTGATAAGGCTGCCGATATTAGTCAAATCACTGAAATACGTACAATTTGTAATCACCCCGTTTACTACTTCAACATCTTCGTCTTTAAGGGTATAAGGTATTCTGGCCACATACGAATAATATTTTTCAGATACAACATCTCCGGCCTTGTGTTTATCTCCATTACTGTCATTCCATTCATATTTTTTTGCTGAATCAGGCAATTTTAAACTGGTCAGATTATTATTGCCTTCAAAAGCATATCGACCAATGAAAACCAGAGTTCCAGGAAAATAAACGGAAGTTAGGTTACAAGAATTAAAAGCGCTTCTATTAATTTTTAGCAGATTTGTTCCAAATACAACGTTACTAAGGTTTGCATTGCTTTGAAAAGCGGCCTCGCCTATAACAAGAACACTATTGGGTACAGTAAGATTTTTAATGTCGTTGCTTGCGAAGCACCATCCCGAAATTTCTTTTAACTGGCAGGTCGCCTGAAAGTTCAAAGCAGAAATTCTATTGTTGGAAAAAGCCTGCCATCCAATAGTCTCAACACTATTAGGAATTGTTAAACTTGTTATTTTGTTGTTGTAGAATGCGTTATTTCCAATGGTTTTCAACCCTGCAGGTAAGGTTAAACTAGTCAGTTGATTATTCGCAAATGTTTCGTCGGCAATTGACAACAGGCCAACAGGTAGATTTACATTTGCCAAAGCATTACCATAAAACGCTCTGGGACCTATACTAGTTACTCCAGCAGGAATATCTATGCTTGTAAGTGCATGGCCTTCGAAAACTCCATCGCCAATGGTTTTTAATGTTGTTGGCAACGTCAATATTGCTATCTTCCCTGCTACTGAAAAAGCGAAATTTCCAATTCCTGTAACCGTCTGACCATCTAAAATATTGGGTATTTCTATTACATTTCCTTTAGTTGAAATATCGTATATGCAACTTATAATAACACCATCTACTACAATAACATCCTCGTCTTTTAGCCGGTAAGCAAAAGATTGATAAAAAACTAAAAGCAAAGAAAATAGTACAAAATATCTCTTTATCTCTTTCAATTTTGGGTGGCCTATGATTAAATACTTTATGTGTGTTTATATTCTTTCGGCAGTGTGCGAGTAATTTATACTGCATAAACAATTGCCATTTTTAATTTTTATGTTTGGTCAATTCAAACCTCAAAGGAAGCGAAGCCATTTTTTAATATTGCTTTCTCTTGGCCGACTTATCCGAATACTCAATCTGAGCTTGCAAGCTCTTTCATATGATAGGTACTAAATGAAAATAGAAAGATTGCAAACAGACATTAATATCTAAATCACAACAACCATATTGTCATTTGAACAAATAAAATAATGTGTGATGAATTTACTAAATTTTCTTGTTTATAACAACATTTTCTTCAAAAAAGATTAAACAACATCTCTAAATTCAGATCATGTTTAGCTACTCTCTGGCTAAATTTAGTAAATAAAAAAAAGAAGTAAGTCTCATAGAGAAAATTTGATTTGGCTTATGGCTGTCAGTTAACTTTTATTAATAAATTGATAATCAAATCTTCAGGTTTTGATTCAACTCCTAATTTGGGATAAGGTTTGGCGTCAATTATTTGCACCGTGTAGCCTTCGGGCTGTTTATTTTGTTGCGACACTACCGAATGTATTTCGAATGACGATTTATTTCCTTCAACAGTTAATTCGCCTTTAACCGTAACTTCTCCAGCCCACACGCACATTGCACCATCGGCGCAGCGCGAATCGCTAACTTCATTAATTATCACCGCATAATTCCCGTTATTCGATGCGTACAGCTTATTTACTTCAAGGCTTATCTCACGACCAAAAGCAAAGTCCTGATCAATCACTTTATCTTCGCAACTGCTTGCGGCCAAGAGGAATAAAATCAGGAAATACATTAAAAACGGATAGGTCTTCATAGACGTTAATTTTATACTAAGACGGATGATTTTGAATTTTGGTTGCGTTAATTGCTAAATTATTACAAGACATCTTTTAGCTAACTTTGCAGCAATAAAAAAGTGAGATTGTGAAGATAGGATCGATAGACCTTGGGGAGATGCCACTGTTTTTGGCTCCAATGGAAGATGTGACTTATAAATCGTTTCGGTACATGTGCAAGAAGTATGGTGCCGACGTGAGGTACACCGAGTTTGTTTCGTCGGAAGCGCTGATTCGAGACATTCAAAAGACCAAGCAGAAGATGACTTTGTTCGATTTCGATCGCCCGGTGGCTATCCAGATTTACGGGCACGACATCCAGTCAATGGTTGAGGCAGCTAAAGTTGCCGAAGAATGTCAACCCGATTTTATCGATATCAATTACGGCTGCCCGATGAAGAAAATCATTCGGCATGGTGCCGGTGCAGCCATGTTGCTCGAACCCGAAAAGATGCAGAAAATGACCGAAGCCATAGTAAAATCTGTCAATCTTCCGGTTACTGCAAAAACCCGCCTGGGTTGGGACCACGATAGCAAGATTATTGTCGATGTGGCCGAGCGCCTTCAGGATGCTGGTGTCGCAGCTTTGGCTATTCACGGGCGTACCCGCAGCATGTTGTACACGGGCGAGGCCGACTGGTCGCTGATTGCCGATGTGAAAAACAATCCCCGCATGCGTATTCCGATTATTGGTAATGGCGACATCAATGGCCCGGAAAAAGCGAAGGCTTTTCTCGATCAGAGTGGCGTGGATGCATTGATGATTGGGCGTGGCAGCATTGGCCGTCCGTGGATTTTTAAGGAAGTGAAGCACTATTTGCAGACCGGAGAAATCTTACCTCCGCCAACGGTTGCGGAAATTGTTCAGAACGTGCGCGATCAGCTCGAAATAACGATTGAGTGGAAAGACAACATTCGTTCAGGAATATTGATGATGCGGCGCCATTTTGCCCGGTATTTTCCGGCTTTGCCCAATTTCAGAGAGAATAGAATTCGTTTGCTTCAGGCTGAAACACTTGAATCTGTTCAGGAAGTGCTCTCTGCTATCGAGAAACAATACGGCGATCATCGTGTTGATTATACGAATGTTGGATTAAACTAACGCAGAATAAGGTAACTTAGCTCAATGAAGAAGTTTAAAGCGATACAAATAGGATCTAACCTTTACAATTTATTTGCCGACGAGATTAAGTCGGTAAAATATCGCGAGCAATACTCCGATGCGAGCTTTTGGGACAAGCTAAAACGATATGCAAAAGCTGCTGGAATGAAAGCTGTTTACCCAGCTCTGTTACTACATTATATGCTTAAATCAGATGGGGTTCCGGTGAAGGCAAAGCTTGTTTTATCGGCAGCGTTGGGTTATTTTATTTTACCCATCGATTTTATTCCCGATTTTGCTCCGCTGGTTGGTTTTGCTGATGATGTAGGCGTTTTGCTCATGATCTTAAAGCAAATGGCAACCTACGTCACTCCTGAAATAAAAGGTCAGGCTCGCGGTCATTTAAGAAAATGGTTTGGAGAGGTTGAAGCAAAGCAACTCGATTTAATCGATAAAGAATATTCAGGCAAATAACATTCTTTCCTTATTTTTGAATTTTGATTCAAAAATTTATGTTGGAATTATTAGTTTCTCTTCATATTAGCCCATTCCATTGGTTTGTTATTTTAGTCTGCGGAACGCTCATCGGAATGTCGAAAGTTGGAGTTCCGGGCGTTTCAATGATTGTTATTCCAGCTCTGGCCTTCATATTCGGGGCAAAGCAGTCAACCGGTGTTTTATTGCCAATCCTGATGATGGCCGATATTTTTGGCGTTGCTTATTACCGGCGTCATGCTAACTGGAACCACTTGGTAAAAGTAATTCCCTGGGCAGTGCTGGGCTTGGTTTTGGCGCTATGGGTCGGAGAGTTGGTAAACGATAAGCAGTTTAAGAATCTGATCGCAATACTTGTTTTCCTAAGTGTTGGACTGATGCTTTGGCAAGATAAACGCAAAGGAACAAACCTGTTTCCCGACAAATGGTGGTTTGCCGCTGCGATGGGCATTTTAGGAGGTTTTGCAACTATGATTGGCAATGTAGCCGGACCTGTGTTCACCATTTATTTGCTGGCGATGCATCTGCCCAAAAATAGTTTTATTGGTACCAGCGCGTGGTTTTTTATGGTCATTAATTTCACTAAATTTCCGCTGCAGTTTTTTGTATGGAACAACATTAGTCCGGAAAGTCTTACCATCGATTTGGTAACTCTGCCGGCTATAGCAATCGGCGCTCTTGTTGGAATCAGGGTCGTGAAGGTTATTCCGGAACATGCCTATCGCGGTGTTGTTATTGCAATTACTGTTATTTCAGCATTTTTATTATTGGTTTAATATGGAAAAATTAGTATCATTTTTCGAAGGGAAACCTGTTCATCGGGTACTCGACATTGGAACTGGGTCAGGCGAATTTATCCGGCAAATCAGCAATGTGTTTTCAACCGAAGTTCAATTAGTTGGAGTCGATCCCAGCAAAGAGGCACTTGCCCAGGCGCAGGCAGAGACAGCGGACAGTAAAGTGAGTTTTTTGCAAATGGAAGGAGAAAATCTTCATTTCGAGGGCGAAACGTTTGATGTTGTGGCCATGTCGAATGCCATGCATCATTTGGCTAATCCTGAAAAAACGTTTTCAGAGATGCGGCGGGTGGTTAAACCTGGGGGATGGATTCTTATTGCTGAAATTGTTTCTGATGGACTAACAGAAGCGCAGGAAAACCAGAAAATGCTGCACCATCTGAGGAGTTTTGTTGATCGTAAGCTAGGTATAATCCACCGCGAAACCTGGACCGAGACGGAAGTTCTTAAGATAATAGAAGAAAATAAGATTAAGCCGGTTCTCACTTTCTCGTATAACCGCATGACAAAACCTGTGACAGATGCCGCAAGGCTGGCTGGCTGGGAAGCCGATTTTTTGAAAAACATCGAACTGCTCAAAGGACATCCTGAGTATGACGAAAAATTGAAACTTGTCGAAGTGTTTCACGATCGGTTGACAAAATATGGCTTTCAACAAGCTCGGCAGGTTGTTGTTGTGGGAACAAAAGCTTAACCCTCACTTTATAGAAATTTGTTTATCGGGCTACCGTGCTTCATTCTTTTGCAACATGAATTGACCGAAGATCTTTTAGGTAAATAACTAAAATTTAGGTTTTTAATAGTTAGGCAGTCGAATTCTCAATTTAATTGGAATATAAAATTAATCGTTGTGTAACATCGGTGTAACAGGTATGTAATTGCCTGCCATCATTTTTGTAATGCCTGAAATCCATTTGTCGAAGCGAGGCTAATTTTCTATAAATGTTTACCTTAGTAATGGTTTTCAGCTTAACTTGCATAACAATACAACATGCCTCAAAAGAAAGAAGAAGCTATTCAGGATATTCTTGCTGATTATGAGAAGCTTGCCAATTTGGTTCTAAATCAGCTTGATGTGGTAGAAAAGTTGATTGCTGCTGGGCAAACTCAGCTTGAAGAAGAGAAGTTTGACGCATTAATGAAAGAGGAAGAGCATATTAATAAGCTTGAAGTAAAACTTAGTGATAAAGTTATCAATGCCATTGCTCTTTACCAGCCAGTTGCGTCGCAAATTCGCCAGTTGATGTCGTGTTACCGAATCACGATTAGTCTGGAAAGAATCGGAGATTTGGCCGTCAGCATTGTTAAACTCATGTCGCGCATCGAAAACAAGGATGTATATTTAAGTCTTTCAGAATTTATTGCCAGAATGATGAACCTGAGTGTGGATATGTCGAGAAGATCGATGCTTTCGTTCATTAATAACGATATGGAATTGGCGAAATGGACAATCAGGTCTGAAACTGTGGTTGACGAATTTAACCGGAAGATGCTTAGAAAGGTTGCTGAACGGACAGATTTACTTGTTGAGGATAAAAATGTTTTGTTGAGTTTCATAAATGTGAAAGAAATTGCTGCAGCAATTGAGCGCATTTCGGATCATGCAGCAAACATTGCCGAAGCGTCGTATTATTCGTTCGAAGGGAGAGATATCAGGCATAAAAGAAATTAGACAAGAACACCGAACAAATATATATGAATCAGGAATTTAAGATTTTAGTGGTTGACGACGAAAAGGATTTATGCGAAATCCTTCAGTTCAATCTGGCGAGCGAGGGTTTCGATATTGATGTAGCCTACTCAGGAGAAGAAGCACTGACGAAACCACTTGAGCAATTCGATCTGTTGTTGCTCGATGTGATGATGGGAGGAATGTCGGGGTTTAAACTGGCCGATAAAATCAGGAAAGAGCAGGAACTTTCGGTACCAATTATTTTTCTGACGGCAAGAGAAGCGGAAATTGATATGCTGACCGGATTTAATGTTGGTGCCGATGATTACATGACCAAACCTTTCTCGATTAAAGAACTTGTAGCCCGAATAAAAGCCGTGCTGCGGCGCGGAAAGAATTTGGATGCGAAGCCCAAAGTAATAACAATAGAAGGGATGGAGCTCGATTTAAACCGAAAGTCGGTTACAATTAACAACGAAAGTATCTTGCTGACAAGGAAAGAATTTGAAATTCTGAATATGCTAGTTTCGAGCAAAGGCAAATACTTGAGCCGACAGGAAATTCTCGATCGGATTTGGAGCGACGATGTAATCGTAACCGAGCGAAATGTTGACGTGAACATAGCCCGGTTGCGGAAAAAAATTGGAGAATATGGTAATTGCATAAAAGGCAGATCGGGTTACGGGTATTGCTTTGAGTGCTAATACCAAACAAATGGTTATCTTGCAATACAACTAAATTCTTCTAAACGTGATAATAATCCGTACTTTTCGAAACAGAATACTATTCAACTTTCTGATCGTATTTTCAATCTTCAGTATTGCGGTTTTTCTTTATCAATACGACAGAGAACGCCATTACCGGACCGGACAGCTCGAAAACACACTTGATAACATATCCGAAGTCAGCAGCAGGTATATTGAGCACAAGAAGGTATTCGAAACCCACGATTTTCATTCGCTCGATACGCTTAAAAGCCTTTTGCCAATAACAAATATCCGGGTTACTGTTTTGGAAATGTCGGGCAAAGTTATTTATGATAGCTTTGTTTCAGATTACGACCACCTCGAAAATCATTTACACAGGCCTGAAGTTCAGATGGCGCTTCAATCAGGCAAAGGTTCGAGTATCCGATTGTCGAGCACAACAAATCAGAAGTACTATTATTATGCCAGGAACTATTCAACATATCTGGTCAGAACGGCGGCTGTGTACAATGTTGATGTAGTGAATTTTCTGAAAACAGAACACATCTTCTGGAGCTTTATCTTCTTCCTGTTTTTGTTGATGGGGGTTTTATTTTATTTCACAACCAAGCGGCTGGGTGATTTTATAATTAAGCTTAAGGATTTTGCGGTAAAGGCCGGGCAGAACGAGGACATTTCGAAGATGGACAGTAACTTTCAGGATAATGAGTTGGGAATTATCAGAAAACAGATTGTTCAGATTTACGATAGCCTGAAAAAAGCAAAAGACGAACTAACCAAAGAAAAAGAAAAGCTTTACGGGCACCTTCACGTGCTGAAAGAGGGTATCTCTATATTTTCTCCTGAAAAACACAAAATATTGGCAAACAGCCATTTTATTCAGTTTATAAATATGATTTCAGACAAATCGACGATTTCGGCTGAGCATATTTTCACGATTCCTGAATTTGACAAGGTTCTCGAATTTGTTAATCAGCAGCCTAAAAATGCTGTCGCATCTCAAAACAAGGAACTTCCGCACATTGAATATACCATTGAAAAAGGAGAGAAATTCTTCCAGATAAGATGCATCATATTTGTCGATTATAGTTTTGAAGTTTTGATTAGTGATATTACAAAGCCTGAAAAGCAAAAGCTTTTAAAGCAACAACTTACATCAAATATTGCACATGAGTTGAAAACGCCGCTTTCGTCGATAAAAGGCTATCTGGAGACAATTTTGAACAATCAGAATATTCCGGAGGACAAGAAGATCTATTTTGTTGAAAAAGCGTTTGCGCAGGCAGAGCGCCTTACCGACTTGTTAAACGACATTTCGTTGCTGAATAATATAGAGGATGCAGGAGGTTTATTCGAGTTTAAACCGGTGATGCTAAAAGCCGTAGTTCACGATGTAATTGAAAATTTGAGGCACAGGCTCGAATCGAAAGGAATGGACTGTGTGATTGATGTAGCAAAAGATGTGATTGTGAAAGGAAACGAATCGCTTTTATTTTCAGTTTTTCAGAATTTGGTTGAGAACTCGATCAACTATGCCGGTCCAAATACAAAAATCACCATTCGGAAATACCTTGAAGACGACAAATTTTATTATTTTCAATACTGCGACACTGGGGGGGGTATATCGGAAGAACATTTGCCACGTATATTTGAGCGCTTTTATCGTATAGATTATGGTCGTTCCAGAGAAACAGGAGGAACTGGACTCGGACTTTCAATAGTGAAAAATGCCATTATTCTTCATAAAGGAACCATCTCTGCCCGAAATAAGCCCGAGGGTGGATTAGAGTTCCTGTTTTCATTATCTAAAAATTAAATAAGTGTCATGCAACACATCCTGAACTTGGCCGAAGCGTAGTGTTCATAATATACAACAGTTACATAAAATATTTAATATCAGTTATAAATCCCGATTTTTCGGGATTTATTTTTTTAGAATCGGACAAAAAACTCTAAAAAAAATCAACGCTTTGTGTCGAAAGCAGCCGCATTCTAAAGGGAGTCGGTATTTGAAAAGCGAATATTTTTCCTAAATTTAACAACACGAGATTATTAAAAGAGCATCCACCTTCAAAGCTTAAAAAAATGGACATAATCCACATAAGTGCAGAATGTTATCCGGTGGCAAAAGCCGGAGGATTGGGAGATGTTGTTGGAGCGCTACCCAAATATCAAAAGATGTTGGGTCACTCGGCTTCGGTTATCATGCCGTTCTATCATGGAAAATTTAGCCGCAACAACCAATTTTCTTCAATTTACTCGGGATATGCAAGATTGGGGCAAACCAATTTTGCGTTCAATATTTTGACGCTTGACAAGAATAATTTGGGTTTTGATTTGTTTTTAATCGATATTCCCGGACTATTCGATCGCGAGAACATCTATTCTTATCATGATGACACACAGCGGTTTGTTACTTTTCAAATTGCAGCTGTAAATTGGCTTAATCAAAGAGAGAGCATTCCGGATATTGTTCATTGTCATGATTCGCAAACCGGCTTTATTCCGTTTATGATGTCAAAAATTCGGGAATATGGTCGGCTCGAGAATGTTGCTACTGTTTTTACAATTCACAACGGCCAGTATCAAAGTCAGTTTGGATTCGATAAATTGTACTACTTGCCACCGTTTCATTCTTACTTTAATGGTTTGATTGAATGGCAGAACCTTATCAATCCAATGGCATCCGGAATAAAATGTGCATGGCGGGTTACAACTGTTTCACCAAGTTACCTCGACGAAATTAGCTATTCGATGCGTGGGCTCGAAGACCTGTTGAAACAGGAGAGAGGTAAATCTGTTGGAATATTGAACGGGATTGACGCTGATGTGTGGAATCCTGAAACCGATGCCATGCTCGATGTAAAGTACGGGCTGAAAACTATTGGGGAAGGCAAAAAGGCCAATAAAAATGCAATTTGCGCGCAGTTTGGACTTGATCCGGAAAAGCCGCTGTTTACGTTTATCGGGCGCTTGGTTGAGGAGAAGGGAGCAGATTGCCTGCCTGATATTGTTTATAAAATATCGAGTGAGTGGCCAAAGGAACAAAATATACTTATTCTTGGATCTGGAGATCACAATGTTGAACAGGCATTGCTATATCAGGAAGATGCTTTCAGAGGAAGTTATTGTTCATATATCGGTTACAACGAAAAATTATCGCATTTGATATATGCAGGAGCCGACTTCCTGTTGATGCCATCGCGGGTTGAACCTTGCGGTTTAAATCAAATGTATGCACTTCGATACGGAACAATTCCGATTGTGAGGAGAACCGGTGGTTTGCGCGACACTGTTGTTGATATTGGCGATGGAGGTTTTGGAATTTGCCACGACCAGTGTAGTACCGACGATGTTATGCACTCGGTTTTCAGAGCTAAAAAATTGTTTAAAAACGAACGGACATTTAATAAAATTAGAAAACAAATCATGCAAATCGATCATTCCTGGGAAAAGGCAGCTCAGGATTATATCGATTTATACCAATCAATAAAACTATAGTAATATGAAGAAAAAGAATACATTAGCAATCGTTCTGGGTGGCGGTCAGGGATCGAGATTATTCCCATTGACAGAAAACCGGTCGAAACCAGCCGTTCCAATTGCAGGGAAATACCGCTTGGTTGATATTCCGATCTCCAATTGCCTGAATTCTGATATCGACCGGATATTTGTACTTACGCAATTCAATTCGGCTTCACTTAATAAGCATATTAAAAACACGTACCAGTTCGGTCATTTTTCCGAAGCTTTTGTCGACATTCTTGCCGCAGAACAGACTCCTGATAATAAAAACTGGTTCCAGGGAACTGCCGATGCTGTTCGCCAGTGTATGCACCATTTTATGAATTACGATTTCGATTATGCGTTGATTCTATCGGGCGACCAATTGTATCAGATGGATTTCAATGAAATGATCGAGGCTCACGCCAAAGCAAAGGCCGATATTTCAATTGCGACATTACCGGTTGTGGCCAAGGAAGCTCCCGAATTTGGAATCTTGAAAACCGATTCCAAAAATGTTATTAAAGAATTTATTGAAAAACCTGCATCTGAAATTTTGCCTCAGTGGGTTTCGCCCGTAAGTGAAGAGGCCCAGCGGGAAGGAAAAATATACCTGGCCTCTATGGGTATTTATGTGTTCAATCGCGATTTGCTGGTGAAGCTAATGGCCAATGTTGATACAAAAGACTTTGGGAAAGAAATTATTCCACACGCCATCCAAACCAACAAAGTTTTAAGCTACCAGTACGAAGGTTATTGGACGGATATCGGTAATATTGATTCATTCTATGAAGCAAATCTTGGATTGACTGACGACATTCCAAAATTCAATCTTTTCGACAATTCAAAGATTGTATATACCCATGCTCGCTTGTTGCCACCGTCGAAAATTTCAGGAACTACTTTAGAGAAAACCGTAATATCTGATGGTTGTATCATTCTTGCCAGCCGTATTGAGCATTCGGTGATTGGAATCAGGGCTCGTGTTGGAAAAGGAACAACGATTGCCAATTGCTATATTATAGGTAACGATTATTATCAGGATTTAGCTGAAATTGATACCGATTACAATAATGGTAAAGTGATGGGAATCGGAGAACGTTGCTACCTGAATTGTTGCATCGTTGATAAGAACGTGCACATAGGGAACGATGTGCGAATCAATGGAGGAAAACATTTGCCCGACACGAATAACGAACTTTATTCTGTGAAAGATGGAGTGGTTGTAATTAAGAAGGGAGCTGTTTTGCCTAACGGATTTGTTATATAGTATTTTTCAATTTATAATGGGAAGCCCCGGAAAAATCTCTTTCCGGGGCTTTTTCTTTAAAATTAAAAATGAAATTCGGGTAACTTAGAAATTTTACCCCCAAATTTTGTTTTCTGAACCTGTATTTGTGTTTTTAGCTTGTGATTCAAAAGTACTTCGATATTTTGTAAAACGATGTCAAAATTTCCCAACAAATCTCAACATTTCAAAAATTTTGTTAATTACCGGAAGCGCAGTAGTATTATTATTTCTGCTGCCAATCAGGCAAATAGATTGTAGAGAGAACACATGTTCCGAAAATGTTTGTTACCTTTCATCCGTAAATAGTTTATTTTTAATTGTCAAATGTAGCTTGCATGTGAGATTATAATCTGTGTCTGCGGATAGCGAACATGCTCGTTTTATCATATTTTAAGAGTTCAAAACAATGGTTAAGAAAAAGAAACAAAAACTGGAAAAACTGGTCGAGTCGTTTAACAAACCGAAACTAAAAAATGCAATCCTTACCTTTTTTTACGACAACCCGGAAAAAACATTCAACTACAAGCAAATTGCCGAAAACCTAAAAATAAAAGACCCGGAAATTACAAAACTGGTATTTGTAGTTCTGGAAGAATTGGCTGAAAATGAGCAGCTAAAAAGCGTTCAGCGTGGAAAATATAAGCTGCTTTCGCGCAGTGGAACAATTACCGGAAAGATAGAAATGCAGCCGCAAGGGTATGCTTACGTGCTGTCGGAAGAGTTCGACAAGCCGGTACTTGTATCCGGAAGAAATCTCAATCACGCCATGGAGGGCGATACTGTTAAAGTTCAGATTTTTGCCATCCGGAAAAAGCAGCAAGTTGAAGGTGAGGTAATAGAAATTACAGAGCGGGCTAAATCAACGTTTGTTGGTACCATAAGCAAATCGAAGAACTTTGCATTTTTCATTCCTTCGGCCAAGGTGGGGTTCGACTTGTTTATCCCGAACGAAAAGCTGAATGGAGCAAAGGACGGACAAAAGGTGATTGCAAAAATTACAGAATGGCCGCCTCGTGCAAAGAATCCTTTTGGCGAAATTGTAGAGGTGTTGGGAGATATTGGTAACAACAACGCCGAAATGCATGCTATTTTAGCTGAATTTGATTTGCCGCTGCGTTTCCCCGAAAACGTGCTGAAAGCTGCGGAGAAGATTCCTGATGAGATTTCGCAGGACGAAATACTCCGCCGCAGAGATATGCGCGATGTCACAACTTTTACCATCGACCCAAAAGACGCCAAAGACTTTGACGATGCGCTATCGATCCGCAAGCTGGAAAATGGCTTCTGGGAAGTTGGCGTGCACATTGCCGATGTATCTCATTACGTCGTTCCCGGAACGATTCTCGACGATGAGGCTTATGCACGCGCTACTTCAGTTTACCTGGTTGACAGGGTGGTGCCTATGCTTCCTGAAAAGTTATCGAACGGCGTGTGTTCGTTGCGCCCGAACGAGGATAAATTATGTTTTTCGGCGGTTTTTCAGCTTGATGATGATGCACATATTCAAAAACAGTGGTTTGGCCGGACAGTTATTCATAGCGATAAACGTTTTGCCTACGAAGATGCACAAGCCATTATTGAAACAGGCGAGGGCGAACTAAAAGATGAAGTTTTAACGCTGAATGCTTTAGCCAGGAAACTTCGGGATGCACGATTCAAACATGGATCCATTGCTTTTGATCGGATTGAGGTGAAGTTTGAAATCGATGAGAACGGAAAACCGCTCTCGGTGTATTTTAAAGAAGCGAAGGAAAGCAATCAATTGGTTGAAGAGTTTATGCTTTTGGCCAATAAACGCGTGGCAGAATTTATTGGCGCTCCGGATGATAAAAAGGCGGCAAAAGCATTTGTTTACCGGATTCACGATAAACCTGACCCGGAAAAGTTGTTGAATTTCAATCATTTCATTCATAAATTTGGCTATGTTTTGCAGCTTGGAACTCCCGCTCAAATATCCAAATCAATGAATCAGCTTATGGTTAACGTTAGGG
>Ga0116171_10003087_pt1 | contig 15456 bp, 14 predicted proteins | sample AD_JPNHW2_MetaG_FD_89798 | JGI IMG/M metagenome (GOLD analysis project Ga0116171, IMG submission 89798) | Active sludge microbial communities of municipal wastewater-treating anaerobic digesters from Japan - AD_JPNHW2_MetaG | ecosystem: Engineered > Bioreactor > Anaerobic > Digestate | place...
TGATGCCGAAAAAATTAAACTTCGCCTTAATAAAATTTCTGAATCTAAAAAATTTGAAGACGAAATTGAACTCTCTAGTTTTGGTATTCAATCAGATGACAAACGTCGTGTCTCTATCCAAACCTCAATCAATGGTATTATTAAACCTCGCTTAGAAGAAATTTTCCATTTAATTTATTCTAAAATTGACGAAAGCGGCTTTGCCTCAACTATCCCAGCCGGAATTGTTCTTACTGGTGGTGGAGCCCAAACCGTCAATATTAAAGAAACTTGCGAAAAAATTATTCCCTTACCACTTCGCATTGCCACTCCACCAAAAGTTGGTGGTATTATCGATGATATTATTAATCCTGCCTACAGCAGTTCTATTGGTCTTTTGATGTTTAGTAATGATTTCAAAAAAAACATTTCAAATTCTCCAAAAAAAACCAAGGTTTCCGCCGGTAGTTTTTTTAGTAAAATCAAAAAATTAATAGAGCCTTTAATGCCTTAAGTTTTTATGGGACTTATCAAAACCTTAGCAGGTCAATTCGCTAAAATTAAAGTCATCGGTGTTGGTGGCGGTGGTAATAATGCTATTAATTCCATGATTTCCGAAGATAGTATCAAAGGTGTCGATTTTATTGCTATCAATACTGACTCTCAAGCTTTATTAAATTCTTTAGCCCCGATAAAAATCCAAATTGGTGAAAAGCTTACCAAAGGTTTAGGTGCTGGCGGTAACCCTCAAATGGGTCAAAAAGCCGCTGAAGAATCCCGTGAACGTATCAAAGAAGTCCTAGCCGGTACTGATATGGTTTTTATTACTGGAGGTATGGGTGGTGGTACTTGTACCGGAGCTGCTCCATTAATTGCTGAAATTGCTAAAAAAGAATTAGGAATTTTAACTATTGCCGTTGTTACTAAACCTTTTATGTTTGAAGGTACTCGCCGTATGACCAATGCTGAAGAAGGTATTTCTCAACTCCGCAATAATGTTGATACTTTAATTGTTATTCCTAATCAAAAAGTTATGGAAGTGGTTAATAACAAAGCCACTCTGATAGAGGCCTTTAAAATTGCCGATTCAGTTTTAAACAAAGGCACCAAGGCTATTGCTGATTTAATTACTATTCCGGGACTAATTAATCTTGATTTTGCCGATATTAAAGCAGTTATGAGTAATGCCGGTTCAGCCCTCATGGGTGTCGGCGAAGCCGAAGGTGAAGATCGCTCTCGATTGGCCGTCGAGGCAGCTATCCAATCACCACTAGTTGAAGTTGATATTGAAGGAGCCAGGGGAGTTTTAATCAATATTACTGGTGGAGAAGATTTAACTATGGCTGAAATCGAAGAATCTGCTCGAACTATTACTCAACGAACCGCTCCCGACGCTAATATTATTTTTGGGGCAACTATTGATCCGGAGTTAAAAGGCAAAATAAAAATTTCTGTTATTGCCACCGGTTTCGACAGTACCAAAGCTCATTTTTATCAGTCATTCAAAAAACCAAGTCCAATTACTGTAAATTCTAATCCTTTAACTCAAACTCCACCATCAGAAACTATCGAATCAATTCCTGTCGATAATCAAGAAATTAAAAAATATTTAGGCGACAAAGACATTCCCGCCGGCATTGATATCGTTGATGAGTTCGACATCCCTGCATTTTTACGTAAAAAAAATTAGCGTATAATCTTGTGTATGGAAGAAAATATAGCTCAAATTAATCAAGTTCAAAATCCAGAAAATATTAATTCTAATGGAAATAGTCAACAAAAAAGATCTAATAAAAATGATAATTTTTTAAAAATAGTAATAATTATTCTGATGGGTTTGATTATTTTTTTAGCAACTTATATTTTTCAAATTAAAAAACAACTTTCAAAGACAACCAGTTCTTCAACTCAAGAAATAGAACAAGATATCGTAACTCAAAAAACAATTTCACCAGTAACAACAATAAACACACAAGAATCAACAATATCAGTTTTTATGGAAAATTCCTCTTTATATTTTTCAAATTCAGAAAATAATAAAACTAAAATTGCTGACAGTGTTGAATATTATTCATTATCGTCAGATAAAACAAAAATCGCATACATACTAAATTGGGAAAAATCAGAATCTAATCCATATTTTTATATTTATCAGATATCAGACAAATCAATTGAAAAAATTAAAACAGAACTAGCAATAACAGCATCAGCTATTGATTGGTCCCCAAATGACAAATTTTTAGTCCTAAATTCCGGAACAGACATTGTACGCAATGCCGCATTTTTTGATTATTCAAATAAAAGTAAACTTTTTGAAATACAACTGTACACAGCCGAAAATAACAAAACAGTCGAATGGATAAATGATACAGAATTTTTATTTAATGAACCTCAAAAAGTTAAACCTGAGATACCAGCAGGAGCCGGATACAGCACTAACATATCTAAAATGTCAGTCACCACAAAACAAAAAGAAATATTAAAACAAGGAACTAGTTTAATAATGTATCGTCTCATTAAAAACAACAACGGAACGATTTACTTTAAAGAGTCATCTGTAACAGATTCTGATGGTTGGCTTAAAAATAAAATAAATACAAATTACTGGCAAATAGATACTAATGGTAACAATTTAAAACAAATTGAAGAATCAACTACTCTATAAAAATAATGTATAATACTTCCATCTGTGACTTTTGTTAATTCAAAAATAATTATTATTAAATAGCCGATTCCCGATTCGTTCGGGTCATCGGCATATCAAAATCCTTCATCCGAAGGATTTTTTTTGTAAAATAAACTATGCCAAAATTCAAAAATCTTCCCCAAAATGTCAGTTTTACTGCTCTCGAAGAAAACACGATTAAATTTTGGAAAGACAATAAAATTTTTGCCAAATCAATTGAGTCACGCCCAGAAGGGGAGAACTATAGTTTTTACGATGGCCCTCCTTTTATCACTGGTATGCCTCATCATGGTCACTTGCTCTCTAGTATCGCCAAAGATGTTATCCCTCGTTATTGGACCATGAAAGGTAAACGCGTTCGTCGTGTTTGGGGTTGGGATTGCCATGGGCTTCCTGCCGAAAACAAAGTTGAAGAACAACTCGGTTTAAAAAACAAAAAAGATATTGAAACTATTGGTATCAAAAAATATATTGACGCCTGTTACGACTATGTTCAAAATGTTTCTCAAGAATGGCCTTGGTATATTGACCATGTTGGCCGCTGGGTTGATCTAGAACATTCATATAAAACCATGGATTTAAATTACATGGAAAGTGTCATGTGGGTTTTTTCCGAAATTTACAAAAAAGATTTAATTTACAAAGGTAATCGTATCTCCCTTTTTTGTCCTCGCTGTTCTACTCCACTTTCCAACTTTGAAATCGCCATGGACAACTCCTACAAAGATGTTGAAGATCCTGCCATTTCTATCAAATTTAAATTAACTGATCGTGATGCTTACATTTTAGCCTGGACTACTACTCCGTGGACTTTACCCGCCAACTTAGCTCTCGCTGTCAATAAATATGAAACTTATTCCGAAGTTAAGGTAAATAATGAAAGTATAATTTTGGCCAAAGCCCGTATCGAAACTGTTTTAGCTGGTCAAAATTATCAAATAGTCAAAGAATTTAAAGGCAAAGAATTACTCGGACTTTCTTATCAACCTCTTTACAAATTTTTTGATGTTACCGACAAAGATTACCAAATCTATCATGCCGATTTTGTTTCTATGACTGATGGTACCGGTATCGTCCATATCGCTCCTGGCTTTGGTGAAGACGATGCTGGACTCGGCAAAGAAAATAATTTATCCATAATCACTCATGTCGATGACGAAGGTAAAATTATTGACAAAGTTACTCCATTTGCTGGACTTTTTGTTAAAAAGGCTGATCCATTAGTTATTGAAGATCTCAAAAATCGCAATTTACTTTTCAAAGAAGAAAAAATTACTCACAGTTACCCTTTCTGTTATCGCTGTGGCACTCCACTAATTTATAAATCTCAAACCGCTTGGTACCTTAATGTCCAAAAAGTAAAAGACCAAATGCGTTCCACTAATCAAAAAATTAATTGGGTCCCAGAACACATCAAAAATGGCCGATTCGGTCAAGGAATTGAAACTGCTCCTGATTGGTGTTTATCTCGTTCTCGTTTTTGGGCTTCACCCATTCCTGTTTGGGAATGTGAGTGTGGTGAGAAATATGTACCATCGAGTATTGCCGATTTAGAGGCAAAATCTGGTCAAAAAGTCACCAATTTACACAAACCTGACATTGACGAAATCACTATTACTTGTGACAAATGTGGCAAAAAAGTTCACCGCGTCCCCGAAGTTCTTGATTGTTGGTTCGAGTCCGGTGCTATGCCTTACGCCCAACTTCACTATCCTTTCGAAAATAAAGAATTTTTTGAAAAGAGTTTCCCTGCCGACTATATCGTCGAATATATCGGCCAAACTCGTGGCTGGTTTTATACCCTTCATGTTTTATCCAACACTTTATTTCAATCAGAAAGTTTCAAAAATTGTGTTGTCACTGGCACTATGATGGGTACTGATGGCCGCAAAATGAGTAAACTTTTCAAAAATTATCCTGATCCAAAAATGGTTCTACAAAAATACGGTGGTGATGCCATGCGTCTTTACCTTATGGGCAGTGTTATTATGGTCGGTGAAAACATTAATCTTGATGAAAAAGAATTCGATAATCAAGTCAAAAATGTTTTATTGCCTCTTTGGAATTCCTTCAAATACTTTTTGACTTATGACAATCTCTTTGATTTTTCTCCAAAAGAAGTGCAACAGTCTTCACCAAATATTTTAGATCAATGGATTCAAAATCAAACCAATAATTTTATTGATAATCTTGAAAAAAATTTAGATAAATATGATCTTCCGACGGCCACTCGTCTAATTGAGCCATTCGTTAATGATCTGTCTCGTTGGTATATTCGTCAATCCCGCGATCGATTTGTTAATGGTGATATCAATGCTCTTCAAACCCTTTGGCAAGTTTTAGTCCAGTTTAGTTTAGCCGTCGCTCCAATCATTCCATTTATTACTGAATATATCTGGCAAACTTTGGTTGTAGGAATAGTTCCTCAAGCAACAGAATCAATCCACCTGTCATTCTACCCACATCACGACAATTTTGATCAAAAATTAGCTGATAATATGACTTTAGTCCAACAAATTTGCGAGCAGGGGAATATGATTCGTAAAACCCAACAAATTAGTACACGTCAACCATTGGCTAAACTAACTATTGCCTCAAATCAAAAGATTAATTTGTCTGATGATCTTTTGGAAATTATTAAAACCGAAATTAACGTTAAAAATATTGAAATAATTTCTTCAACTGACAATTTAGTAGTTACTCTTGACACTAATATCACTCCAGAACTAAAACAAGAAGGTGAGGCTCGAGATTTAATCCGATCTATTCAGAGTTTACGTAAAGAAGCCAATTTAGATCTCAAAGATAAAATCAATATTTTTGCCCCATCTTGGCCGGAAAATTTTGAAAACGAAATTAAATCAAAAACTCTAGCCGAATCTATCATCAAGTCGGATCAACTAAAAATAGAAAAAATCAGCTAGAATTTAATCATGACCAAAACACCTTGGTTGGCTGTTTTAATCAGTCTCGCTGTCTTGTTTTCCATCAATATTCTTATGGTTAGTTCTGTCGCCCCCGGTTCTGTTGGCAAACAACTTATTGCTTGGGGTATTGGTTTAATTCTTTTTTTTATTGGTCGACTTGTTAATCCCAAACAAATTGCCTCATCCAAATGGTTTATTTTTATTGGCTCGTGCATTTTGCTTTTAATTCCAATTCTCTTAAACAATATCACCCGCGGCTCACGCCGTTGGATCGACCTAGGCTTTACTTCCATTCAACCATCAGAATTTGTTAAACCCTGGCTCATGCTTTTTCTGGCCAACACTGATTTACCTTTACTCCATTTAATCCCTGTCGGTATTATTATGCTTCAACCAGATTTAGGCAGCGCTCTGTCAGTTCTTTTTTTGATGGTTCCGATTATTTTATACAACCATAAATTTCTAAAAATATCCCTTATCTTAGGAATAATATTATTAATACTTTCACCTGTTCTATATAATGTTGTCCTTCACGATTATCAAAAAGACCGAATTATTAATTTTATTAATCCATCATCAGATCCTCTCGGGAAAGGTTACAATGTTATCCAATCAAAAGTTGCTATTGGTTCAGGAGGTTTTTGGGGTAAAGGATATAAAAAAGGGACTCAGGGACAACTTTTATTTTTACCAGAAAAACACACCGATTTTATGTTTGCCACTACTGCCGAAGAGCTTGGTTTTGTTGGAGTTTTTATTATTCTTTCTGCTTATTATTTTTTAATTAAAACTTTATTTAATAAAGCTTTTCTCTCCAAAAATAACCGTGTTTTATTTTTATTTACTTTAGGAATTGCTGTTCAAATTTGGATGCAAGCTTTCGTCAATATAGGCATGAACATTGGAATTTTACCTGTCACAGGAATTCCATTACCATTTATGTCAGTCGGTGGCTCATCTATTATGACATTACTGTTTTCCATTGGTGTCATTTATTCATCCTAAAATTATTTGTATAATAAACACATGAAACAAATAAAAAATCCTTTATTAAATTACGAAAACAAATGGGTGGCTATAACCAAAGACTATTCAAAAGTAATTGAATCTGCAGATAAAGCGGAAGATCTAGAAAAAAAACTAATCAAACAAAAAATTAAAAACGTCATTTTAATGAAAGTCACTCCATTCAAATATTTTTCTCCATAATGGATTTATTTCCTTATATTCCACTACCAATCAGAGACAAAAACAATAATATTGTTCAAATATTCAAACCAATGGTAGTAGTTAGGTTATGTTTTAAACACAAACTTTCTCCATATCCATTCTCATGTCTACTAGATTCAGGATCAGATATGAATTTATTTCCATCCTGTTTTGCTCAAAATATAGGAATCAAACTTGAAGATGGTGAAGAAATAAAGATTAGAGGTATCGGTGATATAGAAATAAAAGCTTATCGACATAAAGTACAACTTTACTTAGATAAAAAACATTTTGAAACAACAATTGACTTTAGTAATTATCAACAATTTGCTCTCTTAGGAAGAAATGGATTTTTCAATCATTTTAATCAAGTTATCTTTAAGGAAAAAGAAAAAATAGTTGAGTTACACTAATCCTTGCTTACATTTTTTCCTATGTTATAATCGAAAAGTATGAAACAAGCCGTTATTGCCATTTCTGGCTCTCAATTTAAAGTTGAAGAAAATCAAAAATTATCAGTCAATAATTTGAACCTAAAAGAAGGCGAGAAAGTTACTCTCGACCAAGTTCTTTTGGTTTCTGACAACAAAGAAGTCAAAGTCGGTACTCCTACTGTTAAAGGTGCCACTGTTGAATTTACCGTTGTTAAAAACTTTAAAGGTGAAAAAGTTCGTGTTTTTAAATACAAACAAAAATCACGTTATCGTAAAACCCGTGGTTTCCGTGCTCAATTAACCCAAATCCAAATTACCAAAATTACTTTATAACTAAATATGGCACATACAAAATCACAAGGAAAAACAAATCAAAAAGCTAATCGTCCCGGTCAACGCCGAGGTGTTAAAAAATTTGGTGGTCAAAAAGCTGAAGTCGGTCAAATTATAATTCGTCAGGTTGGTTCAAGTTTTCATGCCGGCCAAGGTACTAAAGTTGGTAAAGACTACACCATTTATGCAATCCGCCCAGGAATTGTAAAATTTTTCAAAAAACTAGGAAAAAGTTTCGTCTCTGTCGTCAAAGGCTAATTAATTCTAAAATCTGATTTGTTTTGAGATACTTTTGTCTCCTTTTTTCACGAAGTTTTTCATAGTAACCTGAATGTATGATAAAACAGGTTACTCAAATTCCTACCAATCAGTTAGAACCAAATCCACTCCAGCCACGAGGTATTATTTCTTCGGAATCAGTTTCAGAACTGGTTGAATCGATTAAAGAACACGGAATTTTAGAACCACTCATTGTTGCCAAAACTCCAGCGGGATATCAAATTATTGCTGGCGAACGTCGCTGGCGTGCCGCCAGAATTCTAAAATTAGAATATGTCCCGGCTATTGTCAAAGAAACTAACCCTCAGCAAATGCTAGAGATGGCTATTGTCGAAAATGTCCAAAGAAAAGATTTAAATCCAATCGAAAGAGCCAAAGCCTTTCTCCGACTCAAAGATGAATTCCAGTTTGATAACAATCAAATTGCCAAAAAAGTCAGTAAAAGCGTTCCTTATGTTATTAACTGTTTAAAATTATTAACTTTACCAGATGCTCTCAAAGATGGTTTATTATCCGGACTTATTTCTGAAGGTCACGCCAGAGCCCTTTCTAGTATCGGAGACACTCGTTTAACTATCGAAGCCTATAAAATCGTCCTCAAAGAAAAAGCCTCTGTTAGACGGGCCGAAGATATCGCTCGTCGTATGAAGAAAAAAATTGAAGAGGGGAGTGTACCTATAACTAAAGAAAATATTCCCCAATTTCTTAAATCCCGCCTTGACAATATCAGCTCCGACTTTAAGGGATTTTTTAACGACAAAACCACCAATGTCAAAATTACTCAAACTAATGTTGTTACCCAGGTTACATTTCAATTCAAAGGATCTGTAGACGATCGTTTCAAAAACCTTAAAGAACTTTATAAACAAATCTGTCGAAAAGATTTAACTAATTTCAAAGATCAAGATTAAAAACTCACTTTTGGAATTAAACCAACAGAATCTAAAGGCCAATATCTTAAAAAGGCTTTCCCTATAATTAAATCCCTATTAATAGGTCCAAATTCACGTCCATCCCTAGAATTCGGTCGATTATCACCAAAACATAAATATTGACCCTCAGGTACTTCTTTTTCTATTCCCTCTTCCATGTATTCACCCGGAGAGCTATAAACCATCTCTGGTAAAAACGATTGATCCAATTTTTCTCCATTTAAATAAACATCTCCCTCTTTAACCATCACTTTATCACCAGGAACACCAATAACCCGTTTAATATATTCACACTCATCAGCCGCACATGGCTCACTTGCCGGAGCCTTAAAAATTACTACATCACCTCGTTGAGGCTCATTAAATTGATAGCTAATTTTTTCTGTTAATAAATATTGCTTATCTTTAAAATTAGGAAACATCGAACTCCCTTTAACTTCATTCGGTTGGGCCACAAATAAATAAAACAATACAAATACTGCCAAAGCCAGCACGATCGATTGAATAAATTCCAATAAAAATTTTCCCAAAGCAAACCCTTTCTGATATTTATAGTTAGATTTCATACTTCAAATTCTAGCTGATATAATTACAAAATACTAGGAATTTAAAAAGCTCAGTTTCAGCCAAAGGCTGATCGGCCTCTGGCCGAGGTTAGAGTACTACATTCACAAAATGTATTACACATATTTTTTAGAAAGCATTAAGAATGGAAAAATATATGTCGGTTACACAGAGAAAAACCCACAAGAAAGATTAGATGAACATAATTTGGGATGTAATGATTGGACAAAAAATAATGGTCCATTCATATTAAAATATTTTGAAAAATATCATTGCAAAGCTGACGCACTTAGTAGAGAAAAATTTTACAAGTCAGGATTTGGAAAAAAAATTAAAAAAGTTATAATAGACACACTCAATAATAAGGTTGTTTAGCTCAGTTGGTTAGAGCGCTTCGTTCACATCGAAGAGGTCAGAGGTTCGAGTCCTCCAACAACCACAAAGGTAATTTTCAAATATCACGACTAACAAATTATGAAACAAACTCGTACAGTTCAAATCGGTAATCTCAAAATTGGTGGAGGTAACCCTATACTAGTTCAATCAATGTGTAATACCGACACTCGCAATGCTATTGCTACCACTAAACAAATTTTGGATCTAGAAAACGCCGGTTGTGAAATCATTCGTGTTGCTGTTCCTGACATGGCTGCTGCCAAAGCCATCAAAGATATTAAAAAAAATATTCACATTCCTTTAGTTGCTGATATTCATTTCGATTACCAATTAGCCTTAGAATCCATCAAAAATGGAGTTGATAAAGTTCGTATTAATCCGGGTAATATTGGCTCAAACGAAAATGTTCAAAAAGTTGTCGATGCCTGTAAGGACAAAAATATTCCCATTCGTATTGGTATTAACACTGGATCCCTCGAAAAAGAAGCCGAAGCCAAATATGGTCGAACCGCTCAAGCCATGGTCGAAAGTGCTCTTAAACATATTCAAATTTTAGAAAAATTAAATTTTCATAATATTGTCATTTCTATGAAAGCTTCTGACATTCAACGAACTGTCGAGGCTTATCGTCTTTTATCTCAAAAAGTTGATTACCCATTACACCTCGGCATTACCGAAGCAGGCACGTTAAATACCGGCACTGTCAAAAGTTCTGTTGGATTAGGAATCATGCTTTTTGAAGGCTTAGGTGACACCATTCGCGTCTCTTTAACTGGCGATCCACTCGAAGAAGTTCGTGTTGGTTGGGAAATTTTAAAATCACTCAAACTTCGAAGTAGGGGAGTTAATTTAATTTCTTGCCCCACTTGTGGCCGTACAGAAATTGATTTAATTGGATTAGCCAACAAAGTCGAAAAAGCTTTATTATCAGTGGACAAAAATATTACTGTTGCCGTTATGGGCTGTGTCGTTAATGGTCCAGGCGAAGCTAAAGAAGCCGATATTGGTGTCGCCGGCGGTCATCATCAAGGAGTTATTTTTAAAAAAGGCCAAATTCTAAAAACTGTTCCTGAAGAAAATATACTAACCGAATTACTTGCCGAAATCGACAAACTCTAAAGAACAATTGTCTTATACACTAATACGTTTTTTCTGGTAGAATAAGCCAAAACATGTCACTAACAGAAAAAATTATTCATCCCGAAGTGGTCAAAACAACAAATTCTGAAAGTATACAAAGACTTGTATGGCAATGCCGTGGTTCACGAATAAATCCAAAAGAAGTTTCTGATGAAGTTAAAAAAAATGCTGAAGCCTACTACAAAACAGAATCCTACAGTAAAAGTATTGCTATCCTACACAAAACTATTAAAGGGATTAGTATTAACGAGTCTTCATTTGAAGAATCGTATCACCACGGTTTACTAACTAATTTACACATCTTATTACCAAACACTCCGATAAGATGCGCTATTGACGCATTTAATCTTCATTGTGCAAAAACAATAGAAAGTTTTAATAGAAACCCAATTTCCAATCTTCAAGGTTTTTGTTTAACAATTGAAACTCCAAATCTTTTTTTACCAGACCTGTTTGAAAAAATTTGTCGAAGTAGGCAAATCACCCGTTTCTTCAACCCAGAAATACTATCAATGATAATGGCTCGATACCCAAACAACATTTTTGGAGTAATTTCCAGAAAAGAAATTATCTTTAATAAATTACGATATCGATTAGATGGTTTAGAAATAACCGACTCAGAACTAGCTAAAGCCATTGCTTCAAGCAGTTATACAACTGCCGACAGAATAATCACTAAAATCGCCAAAGATAGAAGATTATCTCAAGTAAAACTTGACACAAAAGAAAAAAATAAACCCCTCGACTCCAAAAAAAATACTTCCAAAAAACCAACAATTAGTAACCTCGAAAAATTAATTAACTTTTCCCAAGAAAAAAACCAACAAGTTAACCAACAGTTAAGTGGATTAATTAATCCACTCGAAAATGTCTTGGAGAGTCTAAAGCAACAAAGAATAAATCTGGAACAAAACACTACCCAAAACACACCAGAAACAGCTCCAATAATAATCTTAAATGAATCAAAATCTGAAGTTGGTGAAAGTTATTTAAAAATAAAAGAACAACCAATAGTTATTTCCAACCCCATTTTTTTTGACTCTTCACTAGTAAATTTTATAGCCAAAAATTTTCCTAATGATTATATTTCTAAACCAATCGAAATAAAAAGACTTACCGACAGGCTAACATCAAGATTCTCTAAAAAACCAGAATCAATTATTACTGAAAACTTAAGTTTATTAAAATTAATATCTTCTCAGTGTCCCAATTTAGATAAGGCTATTGAGTTAATTGAAAATATTTACAAATCTTTTAAAGAAACACTACCGAATAAATTATATGAAACAAATAATTACATATTATTTTATCTATTACTCTTAAACCAAAGGAATCCTGATCAAACCACTAATCAAGCTATAAAACTTTTTGATCAGTTATTAATCCAATACAAAGACGACGAAGTCATTAGTCAAGTCAATCAAGAGCACATGGAAGATTTGCTTAAATATGCATTACTCCAAAAAAGAACTAATCCAATAACTTTTATAGAACAAGGGAAGACAATATACGAAAGCTTATTAAACAAAATCAAAAACAAACATTTATTTGGTGCATCTCTTCAAGAGGTTTTACTTAACGTTTCTTTTTTTCATCAAGAAAAAGCTAATGTATTTATAGATGGACTAATTAAAAGAATTGAATATTATCACCAAAAATACCCAAATTTATCAACCGAAACAATTGCTTTAACTATTATTAGATGTCCTGATGACTTTATACACAAACTCGAAGACCAGTCTGTTGGTAAAAAGATTGTTATACCAGAAAAAACTGATTTGAATTATTTTCTTTATAAACTTCAGTACGAACAAAATCACACTACTAATTCAGCAGAAAAATCATTGTCCCAAAGTCGAGTGTCTTCTCTAGATACAATCTAATTTTCTATTACCTCACTTCCATATCCCAACGCTAAACCAACAGCCACAGAGTAATCCGGATATTTTTTACTTTTAACTACAAGATCAATCTTATCTTCCAAGTTTTTCAATTGAATCAAACTCTCAACCGATTTTTTAGGAATATTCTTTCTTTTTGATTTTATTTCTAAAGTTTTTTCCATCAAATCGATATATAAATCTAACCACCTGTAATTACCTCTAATTTTATCCGGACTAACTATTGAACTATATATAAACAAATTATCTAAAATTCTTTGACTTATAACTCTTTCACTATTATTTTTTCTATATTCAAAAACATACCAAGCCACTTTCCCTAAATCATTTTTATCTAAAAATTTAATCGCCTTATTCAAACCCAGTTTTCCCAAATCACTTTTTATTTCATCTTTCAAAAGTTGTTTATTACTAACATCAATTTTTATTTCTGCCCTTTTATAATCAATTTTTATTTTCTCTGGATTATTTAAACTAACTTCATTTTCAAAATAGTTCCACTCATTAGTTGTCGTATTTCCCAAAACCACATGAACCATTCCACTATCAGTAGGGGATAAATTCAAATCACATTCACTGTAATTTTTATTTTTTACCAAAATAAAACCACTATCTTCTTGATAAATATCGTTCCCACATTTTAAAAACGACGTCACTGGAGACCCAACAAAAACCACTAAACCATCAGAAAAATTATCGGGGTAATCAGAAGAAATGTTTACATTAGATAAACCAACACTCAAAGCTATTTGACCAATTGAATTATTCGGAATATCTCCATGCTTAGAATTAATTTCCACAATATCGTTTAGACTCATACTAGAACTATTTTTAAGTACTGTTCCATCACCAATCGAAGTTGAATAATTTTTTATTTCCCCGTCAGGCCATAATCCTAAAGATTTAGAAATAAACGATCGATTTGTCAGATTTATTATATTTGGAGTTGAAAAACCCACTCCAACAAAAGGTTCAAATTTATCACTAATTCGAGACATATTATCATTTTGATTTTTCAAAAAATCGTTATGACTTTCCATTGAATTCCAAGAAATAGTTTTTTTATTTTTGGTAGCATAGTCAAAAATCGGCAATAAATCTTTGACTACTGGAGCATAATTTCTAATTTTATCCAAATCCGTTAAAATAAACCCTTTATTTTGTAAACCCAAAATAATATTAAAAACTACCGAAGTTAAACCATTATTTTTCAGCACTTTTCCGCCATTCCAAACCGAATATGCATCCAAAGACCCTAAATTAGGCGAACCTAAAGTAATCACCTTTTTAGTATTCTCATTATTATTATCTTGTGCCCACAATCTCGCCACTACTCCACCCAAACTATGTCCAATCAAATAAACATCATCCGTCTCAGATAAATTTTTACTCCTAACATATTCATCAAAGTCAGTTTTTATATTGGCAATATTTTTCCTCCAATCATAATTCCAAACAAAATAATCTTTATCTTTTTCCAGTCCATTTAAATTCATTAACTCAATTAATCCGTCATAATTATTTACAAATGGCGTCATTTTCCAATCACTATTACTGACACTCTGGTTATAAACAATTGCACTCGAATTCCAGCTTGCCCCTAAACCAGGCAAAATAAAAATCTTTTTCTTTCTCTCCAATGGAGTCGGTGTCGGCACAGGTGTTTCAGTCGGCGTTAGAGTATTAGTCGGAGTTGGTGTTTCTGTTGGCATTGGCGTCTCAGTCGGGGTTGGAGTATCAGTTGGTGTCGGCATGCCAGTTGGAAAATAATCACTCGAAACACTTATTTCGTCCAAAGAAAAACTAGTCCAATCTCCACCACCATCTTCTATAAAATTACCAAACCAAATATTTTTTGGAATACAATTATTCCTTATTTCAGTAGTAAAGATAGGTTCACTATTTAAACTTCTATCAATATAAATTTTATAAATATTGTCTATTTTATATACCTCAAATAAGTGCCAAAAATCATCAGATAAACCAATATTTTTAATAGTATAACGACCAAAATTATCATCAGTTGAATCTGTAAAATTAGAACAAAAACCTTGTGTATAATTATCATCAAAATCATTGTAGTAAAATTTAAAACCTTCATTACTACTATTATCTTTCCATATTCCAAACTGTGAAAATAATTTATAATACGGTGAAGGACCAGTGAAACCTATACCTAAACCAACACCCCTATTTGTTGTTTCGGGATAGCGAAATTTAATTTTAACTGAGAAATTACCTTCATTTGGAAATAAAACATTCTTCGATACAACAACAGGAAAATTAGAACTAGTAGTACTTAATGTAATATTTCCACCTGTATAAGAAATATTAGGAGACGATATATTACAACTACTCTTTTCAGAGTAATTACAAAAATAGTTCCAAACTAAATCGTTTCTAAGATCAAAATTATCATTAAAATAACTCACAGCAAAAGTATCAGATACAAATAAAAATACAAACAAAACAAAAACCGACACCAATCCCAAAAATCGTCTCATACAATTAAATAATATTTATAAAAATTAAATTATCAACTGCCAAATGAAAATTGCTATATTTCACAATCTAGAAAACAGTGGAGCACTAAACTCTATTATTTTCCCGATAAAATTATTAAAAAAAAATAACGAAATAAATATTTATAGTTTTCAAGAAAACATACAAAAAAAA
>Ga0116171_10003088_pt1 | contig 15453 bp, 11 predicted proteins | sample AD_JPNHW2_MetaG_FD_89798 | JGI IMG/M metagenome (GOLD analysis project Ga0116171, IMG submission 89798) | Active sludge microbial communities of municipal wastewater-treating anaerobic digesters from Japan - AD_JPNHW2_MetaG | ecosystem: Engineered > Bioreactor > Anaerobic > Digestate | place...
GGAAGTGCATTCATCCCATTGATAGCCAGATTTTCACCATCAACTGTAGTATATAAATCGGGAACTAATGATGTGGTAGAATTCATACCTTTTGATGAGTCATAATCATCGTAACCGTTTGAAGCTGACCCGTCGGAATATATTACAGTTTCATCTGCATAAGTACCGTTTGACACTTGAAGTCGGATAAGCAGAAGGTTTGAATAATTCACTGTAGGCGCTCTGAAAACATTGCCGGTCACATCTCTGTGAGTACGTAGAGCATTAGTAAGTGAGAGTGTGGAAGCTGTTTTTCCTTTCTTTACTCTTACCCAAAATGCCTGCATTGGAGCTACGACACCTGTTACCGGAAGACCACTGTTACTTGTGTACACACCACTTTTAGTATTGTAAACATCGAACAGGGATGAAGCATCCTTACTTTTATACCAGATTGTAGTCTCAATATCACTGTTTGTCAGATTATTGAGATTGAGGTAGGACGGATATGGATTTCCCAGCATATTGAAACCTGCATTTAGCTGACCGGCTGTGCGGGTCAGAGGTACTGAGAGATTGCCATTGTTTATTAAACCGTTGAAAATAACATTACCATTCGTAATAGTCATGTTTGACAGATATCCTCTTAGAGGCGTTAGTTTGCCGGTAACATTAACCCATTTTGAAGTTGGCTCGTTATAAGTCGTAGTATTGGTAGCAGTTGTAAATGTCGAAGCCTGGGCTGACGTAACAGGACTACTAATATGGCAATTAAGTCCACTTGTCAGATATTGTTGCACATTGTATGTTCCTATACCTGTAATTGTTTCGGGAGTTAATAATGAAGCTGTCCCTTTTGTATTATCCGAAAGCAAGTTTAGGCTGCCATTGTTTGTAAGTGATGCAACCACAGTCATCTGATTGCCGCTTCCTATTTTTAGCGTCGAACCAGCATTGATGATCAGGCTATTTACTGTCAATACTGATGAAGATGCAGATCTGATTTCAACAGTCGTATTATTGAGCAATTCGAGTTGATCAATTGCTTCGGAAGGCATATTTGTTACAACAACACTACCTCCGTTACTGAACTGTAAAATATCTTTCGAAGAAGGACTTGTACGGGTAGGCGTCCAGTTTGAGGCAACTGCGTATGAAGCTGTTGTGGTCTTATTCCATACATATGTAGGAGCTGAGTTCATCCTTGCCCGACCAATAATCTGAGCAGGTAGAATAGAAGCAGTTACTGTCGGGTCATAAACATTGGTTGTAGGTCCGGCTCCAAGTATTGGAAGTACGTTGTTATCAAACCAATATGTTGATATTTGTCCGTTTCTGTTTGTATAATTGATTTTATTGTTTTCAATCGTCAGGTCATGACATTCGTCTCCGGACTGATTCCAGGCATAAAGGCCAACATTAGTAAATGATTGTTGTTTTCCGTATATTTTATTGTTTCGTACAGTAATATGATGTCCACTTGCAACAGCTATACCATATTGACCCGGATCAACCAGAATATTGTTTTCAATAATATAATACGAACCACCATAATCAGCACACATGATTCCTCCACCTGATGGATCAGGTCCACCACCGCGTATCCAATTATTTGTAACTTTTATCGGACTTTCAGGCGTTCCGTTAGACATATACATACTTAAACAGTCGATCGTATTACTTTGACCCGGAATGTTTTCCATAATATTATAACTTATCTCATTTCCAGCTCCAAAACATTGATTGAGATATATAATACTGCCATAGTTGGGAAGATTATTGGGATTAGCATTTTTCAATTCATTATTCATGAATTTAATGTTTCCACGACATCCTAAAGCATAAACTCCAGTGGCAACACTTTCAAACTCACAGTTGGTAATTGTGATGTTTGAACAATCCACCAGATCTATAGCCACATAACCGGGTGAATTTGCAAATCTGCAATTCCGAATTATAACATTGTTGCATGCTTCAAGAAGAATTGAACTTGTTGTGGCATTGTTAATCTCAATTCCTTCAATAATAATATCGTTTTTACTATTATACTTTAAAGGAGAGGATGGTGTATAAGAACCGGTGTAAGTTGATCCCTGACCATAGGTAAGGAACGGGAGCGTTGAAAATATCAGCATAAATAATACCGATATTTTTTTCATCAGTTGTTTTCTTTTCATCTTTTCTAAAATCATTGTTTGTTATCTAATTGTTTTTATTATCATTCATTACAGCACAGAGTCTCCTCTATCAAACTTATTGGATTTAACTAACAGCCTCATTATGTGCATTTATGCACATAAGAAGGTTATTCTATGGTTTAGGAAATTGGTTAAAAATTAAGGTAGGTATAACTCATGTAATCCGTGAAATTGGTTTATTTACTTTTCATTCTTTCTTTGATGTCCTAAGCAGATTGTTCATTCGTCAACGCTAAAAACTCAAACATAACTGATTTATTATCGGCTATTTAGTCATTAACTATGTTAATGTAAGTTTTGATTGATTATTAGTAAATTTCTTAAGACACTTGTAGAAAACAATTCTAATTAAATTTACTGCTTCGATTTGTCTGCAAAATTTATTATCAAAAACGACAAACAAACAAAGTTTGAAACACAACTATTTAAAAACATAAAAACAGCACAAAAATAATCAGTTACTACTTGTGCAATTTTACACAATTACGAAAATTGTTTATATATTTTTCAGTTATACAATCTTTTAACGTCTTAAACAAATTATAACTGACTAAATATTGAATCTCATTTATATTTAAAATCATGTTAATAAACAATAAACAGACAAAAGTATTTTCTTTTTCTGTTCAGAAATTACACAATTATTGAAAATAATTACATAGTTTTTAGTTATTCAACAATTTATCTGATTTTGGAAGATATAACGAAGTAAAAACCGGGTAGAAGACATGAATTTTTTTTGGCTTAAATGCCCGTCGAGGGGAGTGTGAAAACAAAAAAAACTAATATGTGGAGAAGAGATTTATCCGATATCCCGGATTATCATTTTTCGTTGTTTCATGTATTTGAAAAACGAAGGTGTCAAACCTGTCACTTTTTTAAACTGATTGGATAAATGAGCTACACTGCTGTAATTGAGAAGGTATGATATCTGGGTCAGATTCATTTCATCATAAATCAGCAGTTCTTTAACCCTTTCAATTCTTTGGCTAATAAGATATTGTTCAATGGTAACTCCGGTCATTTCGGAGAACAGAGTGGACAGATAAGTATAATCGTAGTTTAGTTTTTCGCTGAGGTAAACGGAAAAATTCGTTTTTAACTGTACATCAGTATTTTGAATGGTCTCAGTAATTACGTTCTTTATTTTCTGGACTAAATTGCTTTTTCTGTCATCGACCAATTCGAGTCCGGAGTTAACTAAATTTGTTTTCAGTTTTACAATCTGATCGTAGTCAACATCTTCTGTTATCTCCAGTTCTCCTTTCTCCAGCTCTCCATAGTGTAAACCGAGTTGATCGAGTTGTTCCAGCATTTCTTTTTTACACTGGACGTAAAGCGTGTATTTTATGTATAGTTTCATGCTATCATTCGAATGAGAAATATGAATAATAGATATTATGACAAGCAAAAAAACCAGTTTTATCTCAATAAAATATCAAGTTGAATTTTTAAAACCTATACTTTTTATCATCACTGTTAATTCAATTTTCATTTTTATATTCGTATAAAATGAACTTTAGAAGTATCACTTATTAATGCTTTCTCAGTTCACTGATTTCTTTGTATTTGCAACTCCTGATTTTCGGCCAATTATCTTGGCTGGCAGTATCGATGACTTTAATTGCGGATTAAATATATTTGTCTCTGTCCCGGCAACCTTGCCTACATTTTCGGCAAACCAGAGTATTCCCCTATCACCGGTTTTACTGGTATAATTTATTTCATTGTGTGCAATTGTGAGATCATGACATTCAGTTTCAGTCTGATTCCATGCGTATAGACCAACGTTACAAAATTCCTGTCGTCTTGCATATATCTTATTATATCTCACAGTTATATGATGACCACTTGCTACCGCAATACCGTACTGGCCCGGATCAACCAGAATGTTGTTTTCAACTAAAAAATATGAGCCTCCGCAATCTCCCAGCATGATACCTCCTCCCCAATCGGCAGGGCCTCCACCCCGAATCCAGTTATTGCTGACTTTAATCGGGCTCTTTGAGGTACCGTTTGATTTATAAAGACTGATTATATCGCCGGGAAAACTTTCACCAGCTATATTTTCACAAATGTTATAGCAAATACTATTCCCAACTCCACGCACTTCATTGAATAAAACCATGCTACCATAATTGCGAAGTTTCTTCGAATTAACATTTTTCACCTCATTATTTTCAAATTTAATATTTCCTGAGCATCCCTGTGCCAATAATGCTGTAGCAACATCTTCAAATATACAATTCGTTATTTTGACATTTGAGCAATCGCAAAGGTAAATGCCCACAAAAGCTGAAGAAGGTCCGAACTTACAATTTCGAATTATTACGTTATGGCAAGCCCAAAGGGTTATGCAATGATTTTTGACGCTTTTTATTTCTTTACCATCAATGATAAAATTCTTCCTGCCGTTAATTTCTATTCGTGAAGATGGAGTATAAGTACCCTGATAGGTAACTCCCTGACATAAAGTAACGCTTATGCTTAGAAACAATGCATTTATTATTGTAAGTATTACTTTTTTCATATTTCAGTCGTATGATAAATATAGAATAATAAGAAATTCAGAATTCGATTATTTGTAAATTATTGTATAATTACTCATAACGTGACTTAAAATTTATACATATAAAAACAAATAAATTCCTGTATTTGTTCAATTTATCTGTTTCAAAAATGCTCTTTAAACAATTGAATAAATCATATCCCGAATATTTCTAACAGGTAATGCTTTGATGTTTGCTTTTATAAACTTTTTCAGTCATCCATATGTTTAATGCAAAAAGAGTTAATACTAATTACTTTTTACTAATAACTTTTTCTTTAATGTACACACATTGCTCATAGTTAACAGATCAACAAAAACTAACCAAACTTAACCAATTATGAAAAAAGCTTGCCACCTATCGTATATCTTTTTAATTTCTCTTTTCATTAGTTCCTGTTCTCAGGTTAAGGACATTGCCTATTTTCAGAATACCGATGAAAAAGCCATTACATCACAAATACAATCAAGATCGGAGAGTTTATTCGATCCCATAATCAAACCAAAGGATTTGCTTTCCATTTCAGTAGTGAGCACCGAACCTGGTGCCTCACGTATTTATAACCTGATTACACCACAAACAAATGGTTCTTCGGGTGAAAATTCTATCATTTCACAACCTGCATTACAAAATTATTTGGTTGATAATGATGGGTTTATTAATTTCCCGGTATTAGGAAAAATACAAATTAAAGGCTTGACTACAAAAGAGTTGGGAGTAAAAATACAGGATATGATAGCACCTGCATTCACTAAGGAGCTACCAATTATTACTGTGCGGATTATCAATTATTCAGTAAATATATTGGGCGAAGTAATTAAACCCGGAAAATATGAAACTACAAATGAGAGACTTACGATATTTGAAGGTTTGGCTTTAGCGGGCGATATGACTATTTATGGTCGCCGGGACAATGTTAAAGTACTGCGTGAAGATGCTTACGGAAATATAAAATACATCACATTAAATCTGAATGATAAGAATATCATCAACTCACCCGCTTATTTTCTGGAACAGAATGATGTGGTTTATGTTGAGCCTAATAAATCCCGCTCAGAATCCTCAAAATTCGGTTCTGCCGAAAATTTTCGTATATCGACAATATCAGTTCTGTTTTCAGTGGTCAATATAGCTGCAACTTTATATTCAGCAATTAAATAATTAAAAATCACAATAGTATCATATCTATATTTTTCATATATAAACGAAAGATGTTAAAATCATGAATAAATACCCTGAAAAAGAAGATGATTATAACCCGTTGACCGAAAAACCGGTAGACTTTATCGGGCTACTAATCAAATATATATCTTACTGGAAATGGTTTATTCTTTCCCTGATTATCTGCATTGCCATTGCGGCAATCTATCTCAGATATACACTTCCAAAATATGAAGTGAAAACTTCGGTATTGTTTAAGGACGATTCGAAAGGAAGTGGCTCAGTAGAAATGAATGTATTTAATGACATGAGTATCATCACTCAAAAAAATAATATTGACAATATACTTGAATTGCTTAAAAATTCAGTAATAATTGAGAAAACTGTTACCGAACTGGGTCTTTACACGTCCTACACGAGCATAAACACTATTCCTTTAATTCAAAAAACGGGTATTAACCGTTATTTTCCCAATTTTGGAAGATACCGTGAGAAGGTACTTTATGGTGATGAATGTCCTGTACTGATAAGCCTCCCTGACAGCACGCTGAAGTATTTCACCGGTCAGGTCGTTTTTGAAGTGTTGATGCATCCTTATGGCTTGTATGAATTTTCGGGCACTTATGCCGAAAAGAAATTTAACATAAAAGCTTCTTTTTCAGATAAAAAAGTAATGTTACCATTTGGCGTCGTAAACATAAAACGTGGCAATATTAAACTTTCCAAAGATATGCTGATAGAAGTTGCCATTCATCAACCCTCTAATGTTGCGAATTATTTTTTATCACAAATGAAAATGGTATTAGCCTCTAAAACGGGTTCAGTCGTAGATCTTTCCTTCATATGTTCAAATGAAAATCTCGGAAAAGACTTTATTCGTAAATTTATTGAGGTATATAATCGGGAAGAAATGAACGAAAAAATAGAAATGGCCAATAAAACCTCACAATTAATTGAAGAACACCTGAATGCGCTCAGTAGTGAGCTTAGCAGTGTTGAGTCTCAGGCTGAAAAATACAAACAATCTCAGGGAATTACCGATCTTGCTTCTCAATCTGATTTATTTAACAACCAGACTGCCGATGTGGAACAAAAAAGACTTGAAATAGAAACTCAACTGGCCATCGTTTCAGATCTGAATAACTACATTCAAAACAGCGCTAACAGAGACCAGCTTATACCTTCAAATTCGGGCATAAACAGTGGCAATCTTAACAATCTGGTGAGTGATTACAACCGACTTATACTTGAGCGAAACCGGCTCTCTCGTATTGCATCAGGCAGCAATCAGGCAATGATTGACCTAACGAATCAGATTGAGACAATGTATAACACGGTTCAGTCAAGTATGCAAAATGAAAGAAAAAATCTACAAATTGCACGGCGCGATCTGCTTTCAAAATACAATCAAACTAGTGCCCGGATTCGGGCTATTCCACGGCAGGAACGTCAGTATACCGAGATAAAACGCCAACAAGGAGTGAGGGAAGAGTTGTTTTTATATTTGTTACAAAAAAAAGAAGAAAAATATATGAATATGTCTTCGGTTGTTCCAAGTTCAAAATTAATTGACAACGTTCACAGCCTTGGACCTGTTTCGCCCAGAAAAAACATTATTTTGCTTTCTTCTTTACTCATCGGTCTGCTCATTCCAGTTATTGGGATTAAAGTCAGAGATTTGCTACGTTATCAAATTGAGAATAAGGAAGAACTGGAAGAAATATCTATAGTGCCGGTATTAGGTGAAATACCAAGAACGGATCAATCGGGCAAGGTACTTGTTAAAGAAAACAACACCGACATTTTTACAGAAATGGTCAGACTTCTTCGGGCAAATCTTCTGTTCGTAATGGATAATCCGGACAAAAAAGTGATAAATATGCTATCGAGTGTAAGCGGTGAAGGAAAAACCTTTGTAACTATCAATCTGGCAATTAGTCTGGCTCTGCTCGATAAAAAAGTGTTGATAATCGAGCTGGATGTACGCAAACCAAGGCTGGCCGAATATATTGGCATTGAAAACAAGTCAGGTATTACTTTGTTCCTTTCGGGACAGATAAATCAAAACGAGCTTATTAAGCCAACTGATATTCACCCGAACTTATCAATTATTACAGCCGGCACAATTCCCCCTAATCCTAATGAATTACTTGCAAAACCAGCACTGGATATGCTTATTGATGATTTGCGCCATCAGTTCGATTACATTGTCATTGACACAGCCCCCATTGGGGTAGTATCAGACAGCTTCCTGCTGAACCGTCTGACAGATGTTACGTTATATGTGGTAAGGGCTGAATTTACACCAAAAAAAGACATTGAAGATGCCTCTTTATTGTACAAAAAGCAAAAACTTAAAAACATGTACTTTATACTCAATGATGTAGATCTCAATAAAAACACATATCGCTACGGCTACGGGAAGAAATACGGATATGGTTACGTTTACGGAAAGAATAAGCACACTTATGGTTACGGTACGAAAACTGAAAAAGCATAAGTTTATCATTAATTTTTATTTTAAATTAAAAAAAATCGATATGTTACCTCTTAAAGGAGCCCGGATAATTGATCTCCCCAAAACACTAGACCGGCGGGGAAATCTTTCTGTCATCGAGGAAATAAAAAATATTCCCTTTAAAATAAAACGCACATACTGGATTTACGACGTACCGGGAGGCGAAATCAGAGGCGGACATGCCTACAAGGCTAATAAGGAATTTATAGTAGCTCTGTCGGGCAGTTTTGATGTTATCCTCGACGATGGCAAGGAAAGAAAGGTATTTTCACTCAACCGTTCGTACTATGGACTGTATGTACCAAAAGGTGTATGGCGGCAAATGCAGAATTTTTCGACCAATTCGCTGGCATTGATACTGGCTTCTGCCAAATATAATCCGGATGATTACATTTTTGATTATGAGTTATTTAAAAACTCCATTATATGAAAAAAACAACAGTTTACGATTGCTCCATCATTGAAATAGATAAACATCATCACGAAAAGGGAAACCTGAGCGTCATTGAAAACGGCAAAACCATTCCTTTCGGCGTCAAGCGGGTGTATTATCTGTACGATGTACCGGGCGGAGAGTCCCGGGGCGGTCATGCGCATAAGGAACTCAGGCAGCTCATTATAGCAGCAAGTGGCAGCTTTGATGTTAAACTGGATGACGGCAGTCAGAAAAGGACCTACACCATAAACAGACCCTATGAAGGGATACTTGTCGTTCCGGGAATATGGCGCGAACTCGATAACTTCTCTTCCGGATCAGTTTGCCTGGTGCTGGCATCCACCGAATACGAGGCAGATGATTATATCCGTGATTATAATGAATTCATAGCATATAAGAAAATATGATTCATCCACTTTCTGACGTGCTTAGCACTAATATTGGTGAGAACACGAAAATATGGCAATTTTGCATTGTTCTACCGGATGCCGAAATCGGAGAAAACTGCAACATATGTGCTCATGTACTGATTGAAAACAAGGTGAAAATAGGAAACAACGTCACTATAAAATCGGGAGTTCAGCTTTATGACGGCGTAACCCTCGAGGACTACGTATTCATCGGGCCCAATGTAACATTTACCAACGAAAAAGTGCCTCGTTCCAAAACATATGACAACTCTAAAATAAAAAATACACTTATAAAAAAGGGAGCTTCCATTGGTGGAAATGCTACTGTTATTCCCGGCATTACAATTGGTGAATATGCACTCGTTGGCGCCGGAAGTGTGATTACCAAAGATATTGAAAAAAATACAGTATGGTACGGAAATCCGGCCAGAAAGAAAGGTTACATAACCGATGATGGTATTCTGCTGGATATAAATAAAAAGGACAAAGATGGAAAATATTATGAATTAAATTTATAGCAATGATAAAGTTTCTTGATCTGCAAAAAATTACTCAAAAGTATTCTGTCGAAATACACGAGGCTGTTTCCGGAGTTATCAACTCCGGATGGTATCTTACGGGTGCTGAAAATCTGAAATTTGAAACAAGTTACGCACAATTTATCGGTACAAAATACTGCATCGGAGTGGCTAACGGCCTGGATGCTTTGAGGCTGATCTTAAGGGCATACATTGAAATGGGCATCATGCAAGCAGGTGATGAAATCATTGTACCTGCCAATACATTCATAGCATCAATACTTGCCATCACAGATAATGGTCTTATTCCGGTTCTGGTTGAACCTGACATCAACACATACCAGACAGACAACAGTAAAATAGAAGAGGCTATTACCCCCAAAACGAAAGGTTTGATGATCGTTCACCTCTACGGCCAATGTGCTTATACAGAGAAAATTGCAAGTGTTTGCAAACAACATAACCTTAAACTAATAGAAGACAACGCACAAGCTCATGGATGCAAATTCAACGGTATAACTACCGGTTCGCTTGGCGATGCAGCCGGACACAGCTTTTATCCCGGTAAAAATCTGGGAGCATTCGGTGATGCCGGAGCAGTTACCACCAGCGATGAAAAACTGGCGGAAATGGTTCGCATCCTCGCTAATTACGGCTCATCTCATAAATACATTTTTGAATATCAGGGACTGAACAGCCGCCTCGACGAAATTCAGGCAGCAATCCTGAGCGTAAAGCTGAAACATCTGAATGAAGATAACGAGCGCAGAAAAGAGATAGCGAAGTTTTATATAGAAAATATCAAAAATCCCACCGTCATTACACCAAAGGTAAATGATTGGAATGCAAATGTATTTCACATATTTCCAATCAGATGCAGGCGTAGGGATGACTTACAGCGATATCTGGCTGATAATAACATTCAGACCATTATTCATTATCCCGTTCCGCCTCACAAACAGGCTTGTTATAAAGAGTGGAACCAGCTTTCGCTGCCTGTAACCGAGCAAATACACAGGGAAGAATTAAGTCTGCCTATTAGTCCGGTACTTACCGATGAAGAAGCAGAAATGGTGGTCAGATTTGTAAATTCATTTCGTTGATGAAAAAAAATATATACATATTCCTGCGAAAGTTTGCAAAGAAAACACTCACTTTCCCTTATTCTGTTTTTACAATATTAGTTTGTAAAATAAGATCCATTTATTTTTCAAGTAAAATAGACGATGGCGGGGGCAAAATAATAATTTCAGATACTTTCTTGGATTTCAAAATTAACAAACATCCAACTGCCAGATTAATTATTAAAGGTAATTTGAACACAATAAAGCATGTCGGAAATAAAAATCCAATCTATATCGAACTTGGGGAAAATTCAACACTTAGTATCGAAGGAGACTTTACAATAGGCAGAGGAGTTAGAATTACGTTATATACGAACTCGGAGTTAATAATAGGCGGCAGAGAAAAAGAATCCGATTCGGGGATTACAGCCGACACGTTAATCATGGTTTATAAAAAAATCTCATTGGGCAAAGATTTTATGTGTGCTTGGAATGTGTTTATCTCCGATAGCGACTGGCATCACATCGAAGGTCAAAGTCATCATTCGGATATCATTATAGGTGATCATGTGTGGATTGCCAATAGCAATAACATATTAAAAGGCTCTGTAATTGGCAACAATACAATTGTAGCAAGTAATTCAAAAACAATAAATTCGGTTTATCCCGACAATGTATTAATCGGTGGAGTGCCGGCAAAAATACTGAGAGAAAAAATTGGATGGAACCGGGATGTGTAATCTATTTAAAAGAATACTTGATTGAAAATGCACGAACAACAATCTTCATATCGACAAATAATGAAAGCCACTTCGCTATTCGGTGGAGTACAGGTCTTTCAAATACTTATTTCGGTAATACGCTCCAAATTTGTAGCAGTCTTACTGGGACCTGAAGGCATGGGAATAGTTGGACTTCTTACTACCACTACCGGATTTATTGGAGCTTTAACTAATTTCGGGCTAAGCACAAGCGCAGTCAAAGACATATCCGAATCAAATACATCGGGAGATCAAAACCGCATATCGGGAGTTATCTCCGTAATGCGTCGATTAGCCTGGATCACGGGTTTGTTGGGGGCGATTGTTACGTTGATTTTATCACCCTGGCTAAGTCAGCTCACTTTTGGAAATAAAGATTATACGCTGGCATTTATCTGGATTTCGGTTACTTTACTTTTCAATCAGCTAAGCAGCGGGCAGCTTGTTATTCTTCAGGGATTACGAAAATTGCAATACCTGGCTAAAGCGAACTTATATGGTAGTTTAGTCGGTTTGGTTATCGTTGTTCCATTATATTATAAGTTTGGTATTCGTGGAATTGTTCCGGTGATTATTGTAACATCCCTTATTTCGTTATTTTTTTCCTGGTATTATTCCCGAAAAGTAGAAATCAAACCCATGCAGATATCAAAAGCAAAAACTATTTCGGAAGGAAAAAACATGCTTACGATGGGTTTTGTAATCAGCCTTAGTGGTTTGATGACTATGGCGACAGCCTATCTGCTTCGTATCTATATAAACCGAACCGGCAATGTAGCTGATGTTGGACTTTATAGTGCCGGATTCACCATGATCGGAACCTATGTGGGTATGATTTTCACAGCTATGGGGACTGATTATTATCCGAGATTATCTGCGGTAGCAAAAAGCAATGAATTAAGCAGACAGGCCATCAACCAACAGGCAGAAATTGCAATTTTGATTATCGCACCATTATTAATTGCATTCCTGGTATTTATCAACTGGTTCGTTATTTTACTCTATTCCAATCAATTTGTTGCCATTAACGGAATGCTGTATTGGGCCTCCCTGGGCATGTTCTTTAAAGCTGCCAGTTGGGCAATTGGATTTATTTTTCTGGCAAAGTCTGCCAGCAAAATTTATTTTTGGAGCGAACTTGTTGCCGAAACTTATTCATTAATTTTCAATATTATAGGATATCATTTTTGGGGATTAAACGGTTTAGGGTTCTCATTTTTAGCTGGTTATGTAATAGTTTTTGTACAGGTTTACATTATAGCAAAAATTAATTATCAATTTTCATTCACCAGATCATTCTCACTCATTTTTACTATCGAGTTTCTGTTAGCTATGCTGAGTTTTACGGCTGTTAAGTTTCTTAATCAGCCATACCCCTATATTGTCGGGAGCATATTAATAGTACTGTCTGCATGGTATTCATTTCGTGAGTTGGAGAAAAGAATTGGCATAAAAGAGTTAATTCAGGGGTTTTTGCAAAAGAATATCAAAAACTAAGGACATCATCTATATGAAAGAACCGAAAAAGCCATTAATTTCAATTGTTGTTATAACATTCAACAGTTCAAAGTATGTGCTCGAAACGCTCGAAAGCGCCAAAGCACAAACCTATCAGAATATCGAACTGATTGTGACAGATGACTGTTCTGTGGATAATACTTTGTCTGTATGTACCGAATGGATTAAAAAAAACAAAAACCGCTTCACCAGAACAGAAATAATTTCTGTTGAGAAAAATACAGGAATTGTCCCAAACCTAAACAGAGGGCTTAATGCAGTTAAAGGTGAATGGATTAAATTTATTGCCGGTGATGATAGACTAAATGACAATTGTATCGAAAGATTCTATGAAGAGGTCTACCAAAATTCCGAAATAGAAGTCATATTTTCAAATGTATCTGTTAATGGCATTGATATACCGGAAGATTACTTACCAAAATTCTTTTTGCTGGAAACAAAGGAACAGTACCTGAATTTATTAAAAGGGAATTCTTTACCGGCTCCTGCTTTTTTCATCAAATCAACAACGTTGAAGCAACTTAACGGTTTTGACGAACAATTTCCTTTTCTGGATGATTATCCTTTATTCATTAAAATACTAAAAAGCGGTAGAAAACTCTATTATGTTAATGATTTTCTGGTTTACTATCGCGACAACAATGACAGTGTATCTCACAGCAAAGTAATGAACATCAACTACGTAAAGAGTTTAAAGTTATTCTATAAAGAAGTATTATTACCAGAATTGACGGCTAACAAGATGTATTTTTACGCACTTCATTATCGGCTGGAATATTTGTTGTTATTCTTTTCTGAACATGAATTAATTAAATACAAAAAAGACTATTTCCGATTGTTAAATATATTCAGCGCGTTAATCTGGAAAGCTAAATTGGGAAAATTACAGAGAAACTTTTACAACAAACTATTACTGTTCATTTCATAAGGTATAAATAAACCGAAAATAATGCTATAATGTAAAATACAACACCAAATGTTCAATATACTATAGAGCAAATAAACAAGAATGCTGAAGACCTCAAACATATTATTTCTTTCTGACAACGAAGAGCGCACCGATGAAGAATCAACTGTTGCTTCACTAAAAAGTTCGTATGACACCAAACTGCGACGTGTGGTAAACTATTTACCCTTATTCTTCTTATTATGTTTTAGCGGCAATCCGATAATTTCATCCATGGGTTATTCTAAAATGTTGCTTGTTCTTTATTCGTTTGCTTTTATTGTATATGTCTTCAGCTTTGTGAATTTTGAATATATAAAATTAAAGATAAATCAGATATCACCGGTAATCGTATTCATAGTTCTTTTAGTGATATATCAGCATTTTTTATTGGGAAAGGTAAGTTATCCCGGGGTAATAGTATTAGTTTTAAAAATATTTCTGGGTCTGTTCACTTTCATTTTTTATCAGGCAAAACGCCTCAGTTTTGTTAAAACCTTTATAAAAATCATGGCATTTTTGGCTATAATCAGTTTACCCTTCTTTATCCTTAATCAATTCATCCAAATTGGAATACAACTCGATAATATATTTCTTAAATCTCTAATTCTATACACCTCATACCCTGCCGAAACTTTTTCAGAAAGTTTACTGGTCCGCAATCCGGGCATGTTTTGGGAACCGGGTGCATTTGCAGGTTATCTTATTCTGGCTCTCCTTTTTGTCATTCTCGAAAACCGGAGTTTTACGATTGGTAATTATAAAAAGGAAGTATTCGGCATACTTCTGGGACTAATAACTTCCCAGTCAACGACAGGATATTTCTTACTCGGAATTTTAATACTATTATTTATATGGAACAGATATAGTTGGGGCAAAATCATTATAGTTCCTATAACTCTTTTGCTGGTTTACTGGGGCTACAATAATATCGCATTTATGGGCAATAAAGTTGAAAATCAATTTTCCAATGCCATGGCTATGGGAGAAAGTGATGTTTCTAATACCCGTTTCGGAGCTTTGAATATGGACTTGATGTATATCAGGTCACAACCTCTTACAGGTAACGGACTGGATATTTCGACCAGATATCGTTTTCATCCGTGGGTCAAAGAAGATATCGGTCACGGGAATGGCATGTCAAACTTTGCTGCAATATGGGGGATTCCTTTCTTTCTCTATTTTCTTTATTGCGTTTATCAGTTTGCTCATCATTATTCCCGAAAAAAATTAATTGCTATCGTTTTTCTCCTGACCATCGTATTAGTACTCCAGGGCGAACAATTTTTAAATTATCCGATGTTTTTGAGTTTCTTTTCTTTACCGGTTTTTTACAGGCAGTTCTCAGAAAGCAGAAAAGGTTATTTACTTAAGGAAGACGTAAAAACAGATCTA
>Ga0116171_10003089_pt1 | contig 15453 bp, 17 predicted proteins | sample AD_JPNHW2_MetaG_FD_89798 | JGI IMG/M metagenome (GOLD analysis project Ga0116171, IMG submission 89798) | Active sludge microbial communities of municipal wastewater-treating anaerobic digesters from Japan - AD_JPNHW2_MetaG | ecosystem: Engineered > Bioreactor > Anaerobic > Digestate | place...
CAGCGCACGCCTCTATGTCGACGGGCACGACCGTGACGACCGAGCCCTCAACCTTGACTATCTTCGCCCTTTCCTGCATTCGCCTCTCCCCCTTCGGCGCGCGGCGGCTCCGGAGCGGCCATCGAAATCCTTTTAATGGAGACGGCCTTCCCCGACCCGTCGAGCTCGAGGATCACGCCCTGGAGCGCGGGGCGTTCCCACGCGTCGCGCGACCAGTCCGGAACGCGCGCGAGGTATTCCCGAATCTTCGGCGCGGGGTCGGAACCGCCGACCGAATCGATGCTGCCGGTACGGCCCGCGTCGGTGAGGCACGCCGTCCCACTGGGCAGGATGGTTTCGTCCGAGGTCGCGACGCGGCCGTGCGAGCCGATGACCGCGGACACCTTGCCGTCCGCGTGAAAGAAAAGCGCCTGCTTTTCGGCGGTCGCGCACGCGTGAAAGTCGACGATGACGTACGGGGTTTCGCGATGGAGCCGTTCGGCGAGGGCAGGAAGGAGCGTAAAGGGGTTCTCGCTATGCACGCGCGAAAAGCCGACGCGACCGAGGAGTGACACGACGGCGACGCGCTCCTTCCCCGCAGTGGCGAGGCGAAACCCGCGGCCCGGGCTTTCGGCGGGATAGTTCGCGGGGCGGATCACGTACGGAAGGGTATCGATGCCCTCGACGAGGTCTTTTTTATAGTAGATGCATTCGCCGCCGGTAATGACGTCGATCCCGAGCTTGCGGAGATATCCCGCGTGCTGGCGGCCAAGGCCGTAGGAGCCGGTTGCGCCGTCCCCGTTCGCGATCACGAGATCGGGCTTTTCGCTGGTCCGGAGCGTAGGGAGCACGCTCTTTACGCACCAGATGCCGGCCTTTCCCACGATCTCGCTGATGTACAGAATTTTGACGCCCAACCGAGTTTCCTCCCGAGATACCGAGCTAGAGAACGCCCCGGCGCTTGAGGATCGCGGCGCATTTTCTCATGTCGTCGGTCCGGCCCAGTTCCTCATAGGTATCGCGGAGATTATACAGGGCATCGTCGAAATCGGGAACCAGGGTAACCGCCTTTTCGAAGGCCTTGCACGCCTCGTCGAAGCGGGACTGCCCAAAGAGGAGCACCCCGTAATTATTCCAAACCCTGCCGTTACCCGGTTCGAGCTCGAGGGCGTGGCGATAGGATTCCTCGGCGTCGAGATCGTCCCCCGACTCATGGAGCACCACGCCCAGGGTATCGAGCACGTCGACGTCGAGCGGGTTCGACTTCGCGGCTTGAAGCAAGGCGTTCTTCGCGTCCTCGAGTTTCCCTACCGCGCGGCTTGAAAGGGCAAGATTGAAATAAAGGATGGGATTTTTCGGGTCGAGGGAAAGGCCCTTGCGCAGGCACGCGATCGCCTCGGCGTGTTGGCCCTTCGCGGCAAGGACGACGGCCGTGTCGTTATAGTATTCGGCGCTTTCTTCCATATTAAAGCGTTACGGCTCGCTCGAAGAGGGAAAACCCGACTCCGCGGCGCGGCCCGAATCAGCCTCGCCCGCTCCGGCCGTCAAGGATGGGCCCGTAGCTTGGAACGGCACGACACCGCGATCAATCGCCGCGATGCGGTCGCGGAGAACCGCGGCGCGCTCGTAATCCTCGCAATCGAGGGCGGTTTTCAGCTCGCGATGGAGATACCCCGCCACGGGGAGGGCTTCCGGCCGCGGACGCGGCGACTCAGGGGAGCCACTCGCCTTTTCGAGCGGTATGCCGTTTCTCGCGACGACGTCATCGTCGATCTGAACCGGGCACTCGATGCGGGCGGAAAGGCACAGGATATCGGCGGGACGCGACTCAAGGAAGATTTCCTTACCGGAGCGCAAGAGCACCACGCGGCATAAGTAAGACCCGTTTCTGATCCCGTAAATCTCGACGCGATCGAGTTTGCCGTCGAGGGAATTGATGGCGGAAAGCAGGAGCTCGTGCACCATGGGCCTCGGCGCGAGGATATGGGTAAGCTCGACAAGCAGCGCCTGTATGTCGGATTCGGAGACGTAGACGGGAACCACGAGGTTCGATCCCTCGGGACGGATATATACCATGTTTCCCTCGTCGGCTTGCGAGATAGTCCAAATTTGCGCTGGCAAGAAACGCGCCGTCTTCATATGCCTCAAGCATACTACACGCACAACGCGGAAACAAGAAAAGGGAAGGAGAAAAAAAGGTAAAAAAAAGCGCGCGGCACGGTAACGATCCGCGCGTTGCGGGAAAACTCGCGCCCCGTGGCAACAATCCGCGCTAGAGCCCCTCGAGCATCGTCTCGAAGAGGGCGGCGATGAGCTCGGCTTCGGGGGCGCCGGGCGTGCGATCCCGGATGCCCCGGGCGGAACGCTCGATAAGGCGCGCGCCGTATTCCCGGGCCCGCTCGATCGAGCCTGAGCCCGCAAGGCGGGAAATGACCTCTTCGACCGCGGGGGAATCGATTCCCTCGGCCCGCGCGCGCGCGAAGGCGGCGGAAAGGGCGGGAAGATCCTGGGGATTCTTCTCGAGATGGAGGATGACGGGAAGGCTTTTCTTTCCCTCGACCACGTCGTCGCCCCGCTTCTTCCCGGGGTTCCCGGTCGTCAGGTTCCGCACGTCGTCGATAACCTGGAACCCGACACCGGCCTGGGCCGAAAGGTCGCCAAACGCGACTGCCTCGATCTCGGGCCTTCCCGCGGCGAGGATGCCGAGCTCGCCCGCCAGGCGCGAGAGGGTTCCCGTTTTGAGGGTGACCATCGCCTCGTATTCCGCGCGGGAGGGCACGAGCGACGGGTTCCGATGCCAACTGATGTCCATGGCCTGCCCGAGGTGGAGCCGCCTGAGCTCACGTGAGGCGGTCTGATAGAGCCTGAGCTTGAGCGCGTCCGCGCACGGGTACGCGTCGATTACCGCCTGCGCCTGAAAATAGAGCCATGACGCGCAGTTGATCGCGGTGTCCTCGCCCCAAATGAGGTGAATCGCGGGCTTTCCCCGGCGCTCGTCGGCCGCGTCCTCGATGTCGTCGTGGATGAGGCTCGCCGTATGAGAGAACTCGACGATCGGGGTAAGGGCGTACGCGCGGTCCTCGCCGCCGGAAAGCTCGCAGGCGAGCACCATGAGGAGGGGCCGCCAGCGCTTGCCCCCGCGGAGCAAAAGGTCGCGGCAGGGCTCGATGAGGGTCTCTTCGTGCGCCGGGCGCACGGCCTCGGGGAGGGAGGAAAACGCGAGGGAGGACCACTCGGGACTCGCGCGCGCGGGCAGGAGGGTTTCGAGCGCGGCCTCGATCTTTTCAAGACGGCGCGTATACTCTATATTCATAGCGGTCATTGTACCCGATCCACTTTTTCTTTCAAGGGGAGATCATGCCGTCGAACAGCTATGAGAAACCGGATTTTTGGAGCAAGAAGGCCTTCTCCGAAGGATACCCCGCCCGTTCGGTATATAAGCTGAAGGAGATGGACGAGAAATTCGGCCTCATCAAGAAAAACACCCGGGTGCTCGACCTCGGCGCCGCGCCGGGAAGCTGGACCACCTACGTGCTCCGCGCGCTTGACGGAAACGGGCACGTGACCGCGATCGACCTCTCACCGCTCGCGAAGGACGTAAAGGGAGATAACCTTTCCTTCTTTCAGGGAGACCTCTACGCCCCCGCCATCCGCGAGGAAGCGAAAAAGCTCGGTCCCTACGACCTCGTCATCTGCGACGCCGCGCCAGCCACGACGGGCAATCGGACGGTCGACACCGCGCGCTCGAGCGGGCTCGTCGAGCTCGCGATCTTCTACGCCGAGCAGATGCTCCTCAGCGGCGGCAACTTCGTCGTCAAGGTTTTCCAGGGCGGCGGCGAGCAGGAACTCCTCAAAAAGATGCGGACGATCTTCGCCTCGGCGCGCGGATTCAAGCCCGAGGCATGCCGAAACGAGAGTTTCGAGACCTATCTCATCGGACTTTGCAAGAAATAACCGCTTTTTGGGGCGGAATTCGACGTAAAACAGGGGTGATGACAAGGCCAAAATCACACGGGCTCGCGCGCCAAATCGCTAAAAAAAGCAAGAAAAATGCCGAAAATTTGACAGCGTCTTATCAAGAGATGCTATACTGGAGTAACCATGAAAGTTTCGCCCAAAACCCTCTTGCCCTGCACCGTCGTCGTCATCACCTTGTTACTCCTCGCCTCATGCGGTCCGGGAGAGAAAGCCACCGGTAAGGCCGATTCCGCGCGACAGGACGTCGCTGCCGACAGCCAAGATCCTACCGGGGAATTCACCGGTAAGGGTGGCGCCGACAATGGGCTTCCGTCCGAACGCCCGGGCGCGCTTAAGGACGAAGCGGGACCGGATCTCGACCTCTACTACATCGCGTACACGGTAAAGAAGGGCGACATCGTCAGTAAAATCGCCTCGGAACATGGGCTTTCCCAAGACGCGATCATCAGCTTGAACAAACTCAGGAGCACCCGCTCCCTCCAGATCGGGCAAATCCTCAAACTCCCCTCGATAAACGGCATCATCTATACGGTTAAAAAAGGCGAAACCCCCGAATCCATCGCGGATAAATACAAGATCTCGCTCGAAAAGGTCGCGCTCGTCAATAACATCACGGACAACGTGGTGCCTGCCGGTTCCGTCCTCTTCCTCCCGGACGCGAAACTTGATTGGGTGACCCTCCAGGAGATTAACGGCGACCTTTTCCACAAGCCCCTTCACGGCGGCTACTACATCTCGTCCCGCTATGGCTGGCGCGACAATCCCTTCAGCAACGCGAGAACCTTCCATAACGGCATCGACATGGCGACCGCGCGCGGAAGCTCCGTATACGCCGCGCTCGACGGGACGGTCGCCTCGACCGGGTATGACGTCACCTACGGAAACTACGTCATCATCTCCCACCATTCCGGATACCAGACGATGTACGGCCACCTCAACACGATCCTCACCTCGCCGGGAAAACACGTGACGACCGGCACGAAGATCGGGCTCGTCGGGAACACCGGGCAGAGCACGGGACCGCATCTCCACTTTACCGTCTATAAGTACCGCTCGACGCTGAATCCCGCGACCCTGTGGAATTAAGCGATCGATAGATCGATATGACGAAAAACGCCGCGAATGCATCGCGGCGTTTTTTTATCCCTCTTGGCATGTCATCCGAGATACGCCCGCGCCGCAATCGCCGCGCGGGGTCGAGAATCCTCAAATCGAGGGATGAAACCCAAACTTCTTCACGAAGAAATCGATGTTCGAGCCGATGAAAAGCCCGCCGAAGACCGTGACGGCGACGCCGCAGAGAATCGAAAAGGGAAGGTAATACGCGTCGCCGAACACGAGGCGCGACCATTCGCCCATGGAGCTCGCCGGCATGATGGCGAAGCCCGCGACCAAGGCGCAGCCCGCGACGACCCAGCGGGTCATGGACACGCGACCGCGGGAATCCCGGACGTCGGGATACGAAAGCCCCGAGGCGGCGATTCGCTCCATCGCCGCACGGACGGCCGCGTCTTCCGCGGCGGGAGCGGCAGGCATGGCGCCTGTGCGGGCGGAGAGTGGCCGGGCAAGCGAATGCTCGGCGCGCGTGAGGCGCCTCACGCCGGTCCGGCACGCAGGGCACCCGATGAGGTGTAGGGTAACTTGAAACGGTACGCGCTCGTTCTTATCCAGCTCGAGATAGCGGGTGAAGGCCTTGTCACACGTCATTCATTCTCTCCTTCGTCGAGACGCGCGCGAAGCAATTTCTTTGCCCTGAACACGTGCGACTTTATCGTGTTCACCGGGAGCCCGGTGACCTCGCTGATATCCGCGTAGGGCATATCGTAAAAAAAATACATATCGACGCACGCGCGATAGCGCTCGGGGAGGGTCGTCAGCGCCTCGCGAATCGCCTCAAGCGAGCAATCCTTCAGGTGCGCGTCCTCGGGGTTATCCCCGGGATCGACGATCTCGAAATCCTCCGCGAGGGATGTGTACTCGCGCTTGCGCTTGACTGAGTTGATCGCCTGATTGTACGCGATCCGCATGAGCCACGTGGAAAACTGCGACTCGCCCCGAAAGGTCGCGAGGGAGACGTACACCTTCACGAGCACGTCCTGAACGAAGTCCTCGGCGTCGTCGGCGTTCCGGAAAAACCCGTACCCCAAGCCGAAGATGCGCTTGCGGTACTTCCCCGCGAGGGCGGCGAACGCGTCCTTGTTTCCGGCGATGGCGTCACGGCAGAGGGCTAGGTCCTCGGCGTTGCCTTTCCCCGATAGGTCAGTCTTGCCGATCAACGTTCTTACTGTCCGGGCGGGTCACGAAATAGAAGCCAATGAGGCTTCCCCCAAGCGCGAGGGGAATCAATCCCCCAAGCAGGGCGTAACTCACTCCTTCGAGCAACAGAAACAGCGCCGAAAGCACAAGCCCGCTGCCGCCGAGGAGGAACCCGGCAAGCAGCGAAAAGAGGTGGAGATCGAACGTGGGCTTTCTGTAGAGACCCGCCTCGATCTGCCTGACGATCTGGCGATGGCGCCAGAGTAGCCAGAAGAAAACCACGACCGCGCCCATGACGATCCCGACGATCGGGATAATCGATACGATTACTTGCGCGGCGGGCACTGCGTGCGCAGCACCGGTTGCATTCATACCATCCTCCTACCCATACCTGGACACGAAAGTCCGCGATGGGTTGCGTACGTTTCGACGGAATCGCCGTCATTCGATGACGAGATATTCCCCAAAATACACGGTATCGATCTTGCCGAGCGTGAAGCTCGAATTGATGCGCTCGATGAGCGCCCGCTTTACCCCCGCCTCGCCCAATGAGTCGATCTCGTCGATTTTTTTCGCGGCGAACCAATCGAGGATAGCGGTCCTGATCGCGCGGGTCTTGCTCACGATCTCCTCGCGAAAGGCGACGTCGTCGGCCGGATAGGGAAAGTACGGGGACACGACGACGGTTACCGGTTCCTTGTTGGCCGTTCGGGCGCGGAGGAGCCCAATATCGGAAAAGACCGCGGTCTTGCCCGCGGGATCCTGGGCCGCGATCGCCTCGGGAGAGGGGTCCGCCTTTTTGTCGGCGAAAAGAGTCCGGCTTGAGGGATCGCCCGTATGTCCCGCGCGCTGCCGGGCGCCCTTCCCCGCATGCCCGGTCGCGAACGCCCACGCGGTGACCGCGACGATGACAGCGAGCATGAGCGCGGCGACGACCGCGAGCGCGCGCGCGAGTATTTCCATCCCGGAACGTTCACTCATGTTTTTCCCCTTCATGGCCATCGGGCACGGCGAACTCCGCGAGCGAGGCGGCGAGGCGCCCCGCGGTTCGGGCGCGGAGGATGACCGCGTCGTCCTCGTACTCGATCGAGACGACGGAGCCCTCGCGATGGGCCGCGGCGACGAGATCCTGCCGGGACGCCGGCACGCGATAAAGCCGCTCGTCGCCCGAAAGGAGCGCGTCGAGCCGCGCGGTAAAATCCTCGAAGCCCTCGCGGGTTTTGGCGCTCACGAAGACGGCCTCGGGATACTCGGCCTTAAGGCGCGACCGGGTAAACTCGTCGAGCCTGTCCGCCTTATTGAGCGCGAGCAGCGTCGGTTCGCCGCCCGCCCCAACCTCGCCTAAGACCGCGCGCGTGGTTTCGAGCTGCATGGCGATCGCGGGATCCGAGGAATCGAGAACGAGGATGACGGCGTCGGCGAAGGCCGCTTCCTCGAGGGTCGCGTGGAATGCGTCCACGAGGCTGTGCGGCAAATTTCTGATAAAGCCGACGGTATCGGTGAGGAGCACGGCCTTTCCCGTCGGGAGCGTAAAACGCCGTGTGGTCGGGTCGAGGGTGGCGAAGAGCTTGTCCTCGGAAAGGACGCCCGCGCCGGTGAGGGCGTTGAGGAGACTCGACTTCCCCACGTTCGTGTAGCCGACGATCGCGCACGAGGGCGCCGAAACGCGCTCGCGCCGCTTGCGCTGGGTCGCGCGGTCCTGGCGGACGGCCTTGAGGTCCTTTTTTATCAGGATGATGCGGTCTTGCACCCCGCGGCGGTCAAGCTCGAGCTGGGTTTCGCCCGAGCCCTTCGTGCCGTAGCGGCCGCCGCGCTGCCGCGAAAGCGCGGCATAGGTATGCGCGAGCCGGGGAAGGGAATATTCGAGCTTCGCGAGCTCGACTTGGAGCACGGCCTCGCGGGTTTGCGCGCGCGCGGCGAATATCCGGATGATGAGTTCCTGCCGGTCGAGGCAGGATCGTGCGGTAAGCTCGTCCCAGTTTCGCTGCTGGGTCGGGGAAATCTCGAAATCGAACACGATCTCGTCGGCCTCAAGCTCCTTCGCGTACGAGGAGATTTCCTCGGCCTTGCCGGAGCCCATGCCGTATTTCGGGGCGGGTTCCCATCGCCTGAGCACGATCGAGCCCACGACGGTAAGCCCCGCGGTTTCGGCGAGGCTCGCAAGCTCGCGCACGACGTCCTCGTCCGATACGACCCGGTCGTCTGTTTTCCCGACGAGCACGGCGCGAATGGGTTTTTGGCCCTCTTCCTCTAGATTGATCATCAGGACCACTATACACCAGGAATCCTAATGATTTAAAGCGAAGGAACCGATATAGTAATGACCGTTTCCCGCTTTTTCGGAGGATCCGTGCGGACAGCACCAAAAGTTGCGCTCAGTTTGTTATTTTCCATTCTTCTCTTCGCCGGCCTCGTGGTGGCCGCGTACGCGGGGCTTTTTAACGTCCTCGAAACGCGCTTCTACCAGCCGTCGGTCGTCAAGACGATGGAAACGCAACTGGCCTCCGTCGCCGATGCCCTTACGTCTTGGCACGAGGCGAACGCGAAGCGGTTTCAGACCTTCGTCTCCGACGAAGCGGTTAAGCGAAGCCTCCTCCCGAACCAGAGCGCCCAAGACATCACCGAGCGGGCGAACCTCGCCGGCGCGATGCTCGCCGAAATGCCGGGGGTCATCGGCATCCGAATCATCGACTCGGGCGACGCCTCGCCCGCGGGAGAGGCGGATACCGGGAAAAGGCGCGTTCACTTCAGTACCTTTAAGGAAGACGTCCTCAAAAAGGAAGACTTCCGGATCGTCTATGAATACTACGGCGCCGTTCCGGGAGATATCCCCGCGGGGGACCTCGCGATCCCTCCTGGCGCGGCAAGCCGCGTCGTGACGGACGCGGCGAACGACCGGTTCCTTTACTGCTTTCCCTTTTATGACGCCTACTCAACCCTCCGCGGCACCGCGGTTTTTTACGTTTCGGCGCGCGCGGCCGTGCAGAATCTCGTCGGGCTGAATCTCGTTCGCCTGAGCGACCGGCTCACCCTCGTCTCGAGCGCCGATCGCGCGACCTTCGGCGCCGTCTCCGGCATGCCGCGCGTCGGCGAATCGCTCCTTTCGGGCGCGATACTCGACCATTGGGGGCGCAGGGAACTCGCTGCCGGACGCATCATTGAAGGCGATAAAACGGGATGGGTTCTCCTTTCCCACGACGCGGGGCCCTATGGCTTCGTCGGCCAACTCGTCGAGGAATCCGCCTTCACCTTCTCCCGATCGGTAAGGGTCCTTTTCCTCTCGATCGGCTTTCTCACCATCTTCCTCGTCATCTTCCTCCTCTTTAACCTGCGGCAGGACAGCATGGTCGTCATCCGCTCCCGCATCAAGAAGTTCCAGGTGCGCCTCCTCGAGGAACTCCTCGAGAAAAGCGACGACGCGCAATGGGAGGAGATCGGGAAGAACCTCACGTACCGCAAGCACGATATCAGCGCCGAGATCAAGAAAGGCTTTGGCCGCCGGGTCACGAAAAAGCACGGCAAGGAAATCGACGCGCTGCTCGATAAAAGCTGGGAAGAGATCCTCGCCGCGATCGGCCGCCAGGAAAAGAAACGGAGCGCCATCGCGAGCGCGGACGATATCCGCCTCATGCTCGAGGAAGTTCTCCAAAACAACGCGATCTCGCTAAACCTCACCGGCGTTCCCGTCGCTCACGGGAAACCCGCCGCTGGCACCGCGAGCGCAACGACTGCCGCGGGCGCCGCGCGCCCATTGCCCAAGGCCGCGAAGGCCGCACCGTCGGCGAGCGAGCCCGCCGAGCTTGAAGAGGTTGAATCGCTCGAGGAGATCCCGGAAGCCGAGGCCGTCGAGGAAGTAGAGGCGCTCGACGAAATCGAGGAGGCCGAGCCCGTCGAGGAAGTCGAGGCGCTCGAGGAAATCGAAGAGGCCGAAGCGATCGAGGAAGTCGAGCCGCTTGAGGAAATCGAAGAGGCAGAGGCCGTCGAGGAAATCGGCGAAGCCGAAGCGGTCGAGGAACTCGAACCGGCGCAAGAACCGAAACGAAGCGCTCACGCGCCTGAGATCATATCCGCGGACATCGCGCTCGCGCGCGAAGGCGAAGCGGCCGAACCCGTTGAGGAACTCGAGGAGCTCGAAGAACTCCCCGAGACCGAGGAAAGGGACAAGCCCGTCACCGCAGAAGCTACGCCTCGCGCGAAACCGGCGCCGTCACCCGAGGCGGGAACGATCGCCGAGGAGATCGCCGCCCTTGCGGAGACCGTCGGCCCGGCGGAGGAAAGCGCGTTCATCCCCTCGGACGAAGAAGGCTTCTACGCCATCGACATGGAAGCCGATCTCGGGACATCCGGGATCACCCTCGAGGAAGCCGAGCCCGCCGAAACTGAGCCCGCCGCGGAAGACGTCAACTATCTCGACGGGGAATGGGAGCCCGCGCTCCTTGAGGTGGCGACCGAAGAGGAGCTCACGCAGTTCATCGAAGAGGCGGTGCCGGACCACGTGCTCGTCTATAACTTCGAGGAAAAGCCCGAACTGGGAAACGGGTTAAAAACAGACGAAACCGCGCAAGAGGGAGAAGAGGCCCCAATCGTCGTCGAAAACCTCGACTTTACCTCGCTTGACGCAATCGATACTGATGGGGATGCAACGGAAGTGGACTACATCGATTCATTCATTCTTGGCGCGAGCGGATCCGCCGCGTGCGCGTTCGCGGAAGAACCCGCCATTGACCTCCTCGAGGTAATCGGCGAGGAAGAGCCGCATGACCTTCTCGAACTCATCGAGATGCCGGAACCCGGTGAGCAAGGCTCAATCGTGAGCGAGGACGGCCTCTTCGTCATCGCCCCGAAGCCCGAGCGAGCGATCGGCCCTTCGATCGATCCTGACTTTCAGGAACTCGTCGACTCCGTTCTCCAGTAAAGGTCACAGGCGCAATCGCGCGCCGCAAGAGGCTATCACGCGCAGTGACACTCGATCACGCGCCGCGAAGCGCGAGCACCTTGCGCGCGATCTCCGCGAACCCCGAGCCAAAGCGCGCGGTTGAGACCCACGCGGGTTTATCGGTCATCCGATCAATCCAGAGATCGACGTTCGCGACCGCGCACGCCGCGGGAAAATGCGCGAACATAACCTCGTCGTTAAGCGCGTCGCCGACATAGAGAACCTTATCGCGGTCCTCCGCGTCGTCGTACCCATACCGCGACCCAAGGAGCGCGACGGCCGCCGCGCGCTTATCGAACGATCCCTTCCAGCAATTGATATGAATCGAGCTCGGCTTCGCGGCGCACCCTTCCCGCGCGAAAATCGCGACGATGCGCGAAACCTCCTCCGCCGAAAGCGGCGGGACGACGCGCTCGGCGTGATCGATCGCGTAATCGAATCGCCTGAGCCGGTTATCCTCCGCGGGACGCGCGCGCGGCACGGCTCGGTACGACGCCTGAACGGCGCGCTGGAGCGCCGGGTCGTCGTTGGGAACGGCCGTCGGATGGACGAGCGTCCCCGTGCCCCTTTCGCCTTCCCGAAAGTACGCGACGGCCCCGTTCTCGGTTATCACCGCGTCGACGGGCCATTCGCGCAAGTGCACCTCGCCCCAGCCAGCCGAGCGGCCGGTAACCGCAACGACGGTGAGCCCGGATCGCGCGAGCTCGCAGAGCGCCGCGTATGCCTCGGGAACGAGCTGTCCCGACTCGGTCATCGTATCATCAATATCGGTAAGTACCCACCGGATCGCGCGGGCCACGTCGGGCGTCATGAGGGAAAGTGGTTTCATAGGAATATGAGTATGGGGTCAACGTGATGGGAAGGTCAATGCGCCCGAACTCAAGGCGGCGGGCGCGAAACGGGCTAATGGTGCGATGGGCGCTTTCCCGGACGGCGCGCGCGCTCGTATTCCCCGATGAGCATCGCGACGATCGTCTCGTCGGCCGGCGCGAAAAGGTAATCTCCCATCTCGGGCGGGGTTACCCAGCGAATGTCGTCGTGATCGTGGAGGCTGATATGCCCCCCGAGCATGATCGCGCGCACGGCGATGAGATGCACCACCCGATCCCCGTAATCGTACTCGGTCTCGGCGATGGTCTCGCCCGCGTCGATGTGTATGTCCATCTCCTCGCGAAGCTCGCGCGCCGCGCACTCGGCCGGGGTCTCGCCCGGCTCGATCTTCCCGCCGGGGAATTCCCAGTAGCCGCCGAGGGTTATCTCGGGCTTCCGCCGCGCGATGAGCATCTTCCCTTCGCGGTTCTCGATGACCGCGGCCGCTACGTCTATCATACCGACAGTATAGGATGGGTTTCGCGTAATTGTCAAAAACAAAGCGGCGGTATATCCTTACGCCATCATGAAACACGTCGCTAAACTAACGGTGAGGAGCTACGAGCTCGACTCATACAATCACGTCAACAACGCGGTCTACCTTCAGTACCTTGAATACGCCCGGATGGAATTCCTCCGCGCAATCGGATTCGACTATCCGGGACTCTACGAGGCCGGGTACTTCCTCTACGTCACGCACATCGACATTCGCTACAAGGCGTCGACGAGGCTTTTCGACGAGCTCTCAATCGAGGTTGAGCCCGTCAAGCTTGGTAAGGTTTCGGGAACCTTCCATCAGCGCATCCTGAACCAGCGCGGCGAGCTATGCGCCGAGGCGGACGTCTCATGGGGATGCGTCGACGCGACCGGAAAGCCTTCGCTGATTCCCCCGAAGTTCTATGTCCCTGGACTCGAGCCCGAGCGCGCGTAGCGCGGCGACTGGGACAAAATCGCGATCAGACAAAAAAGGCCTTTCGCTCAGGCTAAGCCAGAGTAAAAGGCCTTTTCCGCGTTTGTTTGAGGCCAAACGCGATGACACGCAGCGCGGCCGCGAGGCCGCACGATGCGCGTGAATTACTTAAGAAGCTCGATCGCAGAAGCTTCCTGAGCCTTGCCGGCAGCGGCGAAGGTAACCTTTACCTTGGACTTCGCGGTGACCTGAGCGAGCTTGATGGCCTTTCCATCAGCACCGGTGATCGCGGCATTCGCCTTCACGACGAAAGTGTTGTCCTTGCCATCGGCGCCAATGACGACGATCTCGGCAGGGGTCTTCTTCGCGGTATTCGCGGCGACGGTCTTCGCAACGGTTCCCTCGAGGGTCGTAGCGACGGGAGCAGCAGCCTTGGTGTCGGTCGTGGCGGCGGCGGTGGTGGTGGTGGCAGCAGCCTTGGTGTCGGTCGAGGCAGCCTTGGTGTCAGCGGCGAACATCATCGCACCGGCAACGAGAAGAGCGGAGATAACGATAAGTTTCTTCATGATAATCCTCCAAACGGATAGTCTTGTATTCCCTGACCGGGAATCTGAGTAGACAATACCGTTTGAGAACCTTGGATTTCCTTAACGAAAGATTAAAAGTTTCTCATCTTTTGCTCACGCAACCCGGAGGAAAGACAAGGGCAAACTCCGTGCCGCGCGCGGCATCGCTTGCCACCTCAACGCGCGCCCCATGCTGACGCGCTATCGAGTCGACGATGCTGAGCCCGAGACCAAAACCTTGGGCGCCCGTACGGTCAAAACGCCTGAAGCGCTCGAAAAGATGGGGAATCTCGTCGGATGCGATCACGGCGCCGAAATCGTGCACCGCGAGCCTCACAGTGCCCTGCGCTTGCCGGAGGGTGACCGTAATGACGGTTTCGGGCGTCGCGTATTTTACCGCGTTCTCGAAGAGGTTGACGAATGCCTGCCGTATCATATTTTGGTCGCCGAAGATTTCCGCGGGATCGAGCGAATGCTCCACGGTGATGCCGCGAGACCGCGCGAGCGGGTCAAAGACCTCGACGAGGTCGCGAACCTCCGCGGCGAGATCGATCGGACGGAACTCCGGCTTCATCTCGAGATTGTCGTATCGCGCGATTAACAGGAGCTTTTCGATAAGGCTCGTGATCGTGTCAATCTCCTCAAGGGCGCTCTCGAGCGCCTCGCGATACTCTTCCCCGCTGCGTTCGCGCCTGAGTGTCGTATCGAAGAGTCCCTTGAGCACCGCAAGCGGCGTCTTAATCTGATGCGAAAGGTCTGCGATGAACATCTGCTGTTCGGTAAACGCGCGCTCGAGGCGATCGAGCATCGTGTCGTAACTTTTCTTGAGCGCCGCGATCTCCCGCGTGCCGCCCGAAAAGGGAATGCGCTCGTCGAGATTTCTCGCGCCGATCCGTCCCATATTCTGGACGATGTCATTGAGCGGCTTAAGCTCATGGCGCGCGATGATCGTGATGGAAAACGCGAGGAAGAGGAGCATGCCGGGGATAAAGAAAAGGAGCGCGCCGCGAAGGTTGCTTTCCGAGCCCTCGACGAGGAGCGTCGGCTCTCCCACGATGATACGGTAGCCGGGGCTGTTCTTTTCGGGAACGTCCTCGGCATACACGCGCAGGCGCGTCGACCTTCCGTTGGCGAACCGCGCCTCAATCGTCTCGCACGTACCCGTGCGCAAGGGTTTCGCCGGCCAGAAGGACACGTCGTGCGTGGTCGCCACGATCGCGCCGCGCGAAATGCTGATCTGCACCACGGCGTTCATGAAAATCCCGTCCTGCGGTTTCTTCGTCACCCAGTCCTTTGCGAACTCGGCGAATTCCGCGCGCGCGTTCCGGTCCTTCCCGCTGAGGCGCCAAAAGACTTCGATGCTCTCGATAAGGCCCTCGGTCTTCGACTTGAGGACCGCGTCCATGCTCCGGTAGAGCTGCATCGAGAAATTGATGTAGACGAAAAAGCCGAAGGCGACGAGCGTGACCCCAAGCGCGATCTGCGTCGGGATGAGGATCGCCCCGAGAAGCCCGATCTTACGGGATTTCATGGTCACTCAGCGCGTAGCCGCGCCCGCGCACCGTATGGATCAAGCGAACCGGCGAGTCGTCGTCGATCTTCTTCCTGAGGTACGCGATGTACACGTCGACGATGTTCGTGTCGGTGTCAAAGTTGATGTCCCACACGTGGCTCGCGATCATCGTGCGCGTCACCGTCTGGCCCGCGTTCCGGAGCAGGTACTCAAGGAGGGCGTATTCGCGGTTCGAAAGCTCGATCGGGGCGCCGCCTCTCGTGGCCTTATGGGTCCTCAAGTCTAGCGAAAGGTCCGCGTACTCAAGGCACGAGTCGGGCCGGACGCGCGGCCGCAAGAGCGCGCGCAGGCGGGCGAGGAGCTCCTCGAACGCGAACGGCTTCGCGAGATAGTCGTCGGCGCCCGCATCGAGCCCCTTGACCTTATCGTCGACCTCCCCGCGCGC
>Ga0116171_10003090_pt1 | contig 15453 bp, 10 predicted proteins | sample AD_JPNHW2_MetaG_FD_89798 | JGI IMG/M metagenome (GOLD analysis project Ga0116171, IMG submission 89798) | Active sludge microbial communities of municipal wastewater-treating anaerobic digesters from Japan - AD_JPNHW2_MetaG | ecosystem: Engineered > Bioreactor > Anaerobic > Digestate | place...
AACTTTTTCTGGTAAAAACCAACCTTCTGGACCTGTCTGAGGGTCTTTTTGAGGCGCTTTAACTGGAGTGCCGCAAGGTCAGCAGGTTTCAGGGTCTCGATCTTCTTGTCCCAGTACATCTGTTACCCCTGTTATGCTATTGCATGACAACTGTATATATGGCGTGTGATTCGGTTTATACCCACCGAAATTACGGGGTGTACAGCAGGCAACCCAATAAAAAAACGATGAATTAATCAGGCGGTGTGTGGTAGTAATTAGATCAGGATGGAACCTTGCCGGTGTTGATGGTGACAGATTACCCGTGGATTGCGGTCAGCGGCTATGGAGCTCATATAAAATCAAGCAAAAAAACCCTGATTATCCAGCAAAAAAACACAATCGAGGAATACCCTGTCGGCGAGGTAAAAAACCTGCTTATCATCGGGGGCCATACCCTGCATTCTTCTGCTGTCCATAACCTTATCCGACATGGGGCAGTCATATCTTTTTTCGAAGCCGACGGCACCCCTGTCGGCACGCTCCTCCCTCCGGGTGACCGGAGCCTGAGGGAGATGTACGAGCTCCAGAAAGCGGTCCCCCGCCAGCGTTTAGCCATCGCCCTTGCCCAGACATCGGTCCAGGCACGGCTCTTCTTCCTGGCGCGGGAGGAGGAGCACAGGAATATACGCCTTTTCTACGAGGGAGAACTGGAATTTCTGGGCAAGTCCCGGGAAGAGCTTGCATTCTTGATCAAGCTCGATGAGATCCGCCGGCTGCACCGGCTGGTATCGGACATGTACTACGAGATCATCTCCCGCAGCCTGCCTCCGGAACTGGGGTTCCGGCGGCGGAGTATGCGGCCCCACGCGGACCCGGTCAACACCATGCTCTCGTTCGGGTACTCCCTGCTCTTCGGGAACTGTACCGCAGCGTGTGCAGGAGCCCGGCTCGACCCGGACGGCGGATTTTTAAACGATGGCAAAAACAGCCTTATCCATGACCTCATCGATCCTTTAAAACCCGGCATGGTCGATACGGTGGTATTTCAGCTTGCCCGTGAAACCCTGTGCGGGGAGGATTATGAACTGACGCCGGACCGGTGCATGTTGTCCGATGACCTTATCCAGGAGATAACCGATCGGCTCCATACATCGATCAGCACCGATATCATCAACCGGCAGGTTGTCGGTCTGGCAGACTCGATCCGGGCCGGCAGCGAGTTCAGAGTCCTGTACTGAACCGTACGTTATTTTTAATAATGGAAAACTCTTCGAACACCATGGGGGGAATTTCGGAAACTTTCACGTCCCGGATAACCGCCCGCGGACAGCTGTAGAGCGAGGAGATAAATTTTTCAAGGATTATCGGTTCTGCGGTAGCATACACCCTGACGCGGCTATCCGGGAGGTTGAAGACCGACCCGGTGACAGAAAGATCGGTTGCTATTTTCCGGACACACGCCCTGAATCCGACCTTCTGGACACGCCCGGTAATGAAAATCTCTACCGTTTTCACCGTCTCATCTCCTGCAGGGTCCGGATCGCAAGGCCGAGTTCATCGAAAACCTCGTCCCGCAGCGATGACTGCCTGATGTTCGTGGCGGCATCAATGGCATTGTCCAGGATATCCTGCGCAGTCCGCTCGCAGCCGGCAGCATGCAGCTTGAGCGCGATATCGCACATGACAAAGGCTCGCCGCGAGAGCGGGCGGATGATCCTTGCTTCCCTGATTGCGTTCTCAAGCATCCGTTCTGCCAGTTCCCCTTTCATTGCTTTCTTAAAAAAGATTGCAAGGTCCGAGAAGAGTAAAGCCTGCTTCCCCCGGTCGGTAACGGCCAGGACCAGACGTTCCAGCAGGGTTATCTGGTTCCGGTGAATTCCGTCGCCAGCCATCTTCTCCGAAAGGGCTTTGATCCTGAGATACGGGGAAGGGACCTCGTAGGTTTCCGGATAGCCGGCCTGCATCAGATGGTTCTGCCGGATCTCATCTGTATCGATGGTTCTGATAACCGCGATTGCTGACTCCACGTACTTCCGGTCAGCATTTTTTTCCGCAAGCATGAGATAGATCCGGGCAATGGTATCCCGCATCCTGTCGGCGATGTACTGGATATTGATCTTTTTTGTGAGATCCTCAGCCTTCATCAGCAGTTTTTCCGCGGTATCATCATCGGTACTCTGGATGGCCAGGGGGATAATGTCAAGGAGTATGGAGACGGTCTCATACGGCGAGGTGATCTTCCCGACAGTATCTGCCATGGAGCCAAGGATCTCCCGTTCCCTGGTTTTGTCCCCGCGGATCATACCAAAGAGCGCGATTAACGAGTTGATATACTCTAGGGGATCAGCGATCTTCCGTACCACCTGCTGGGCACTATCCACCCACCGGCTTTCCGGTTGGACGGCACTGAGCCGGGCAATGGCAAACACAAGCTGACGGCGTGCTACGGCCTCATGGTCAGATTCCACCCGTTCAAGCCGCTCTATCCCGTCACGGAGGCATTCCGACGCTGTACCGGTGTCGATCCTGCAATACAGGATTGCAAGGTCAGAGAGCAGGAGAATCTTCTGGTACTCGGTAGGGAGGTTTTTGAGGCCGGCCGCGATCTCTTCCAGCACCTTTTCTGCCCGGGGAATGTCCTGGAGTTGTATGAGGGAATCCGCAAGGCCGGCAAGACCAGAGAGCCTGACGAACGGGTCCCCGATCATCTGGAATATGCGGGTTATCAGGTCGATAACCTCGGGGTCTTCTCTTGCCATGTAGCTCTTCTGGAGAAGGGAGGCCATGATCTCATAAGGGTCGGTGGAACCGGTCGGGCTGCCACTATCTGTCTGCAGGCTGGAAATGATCCGGGACATCATCGCGTCCCGCTCGAAGGTATTGTTGATCTCAGCTGCATACAGTGCGAGGGGAATGATAAAGTCCCGGTTACTGCTTGATTTGGACTGGGTGACAATAATATCGATAATCCCGGCGATCTTGAGGGACACCCGGGGGGATTTGAAGTCCTGTTTGATGATCTCAAGACCGCGGGAAAAGGATCTCTTGGCTGTATTGAAACCTTCCCTGGATCTCATGGAATCGGGTTCTTTGAGGATAATACACCCGATCCGGACAAAGCTTTCCGCGATTCTTTCGAACAACTGTGCTCTGAGGGAAGGATCGTTGATCTCCTTTGCAATGAGATAGGCCTCCTCAAGCGCGTCAGAGGATTTCCTGTCGATAGCATATTTTATGACACCGTCGATGATGTTTGCCATCGCGTATACGGCAAGATCCTGATCCAGAAGCGAGCTTGACCAGGCCCGCATGCGCAGGAGGAGGTCGAGGTCTCCCTGCTGGGCCGCAAGCAGCGAGGTCTCGTCAATGATACTGCTCAGGGTCGCAGAGCGGGTTGTCTGCCCGTCTATTGCGCAGGTAAGGCCCACAGCCCGCTGGAGGTAGTCGCGGTTTTTCAACTGGACTCCAATCTTTGCGATCTTGATGAGGACAGAAGAGATCGCCCGCTCTTTTATTCCCTGATCGCTGATAGATTCGGCAAGGCGGATGAGAATACCGGGTTCGTGGATGTTGAGAAACCCCCGGTCTCCGAGGATAGTGATGCACTCGAAAAAAAGGTGGTCGTGCTGCGGGTGAAGAAGCACGAGACCGGTCATCGAGTTGGTATGGGTGATGATATCCTCAAATGAAGCCTCTTTGGCGATCTCGATGGCAGCCCGGTACACTGCATTTGTAGCAATGGTCCCATTGAGATTTTTTAAGAGGGTCTCTTTCACGCGCGGGATGCAGTCTTTTAAAAAACCCGCTTTCAGGAGGTGGGTGAGGATATCGGAATACTGGGGAAGGTTTTCTGTTTCGTGATGGATCTTTGAAAACAGCCCGAGTGCCGATCCAAAATCCCCGGAAGAAAGCATAATCTGGGAAAAATGGAGGTAGGTACGCGATACTCCTATGGTGCTGCTGTTCTTTTCAATAAACGGGATGAGGTCGCTTAAGATCTGCATGTTGCCCGTTGCTGTTGCAACAGCGGTTGCGGCATGGATCATTTCCCGCACCGGGTAATGGCCGGTATCGCTTATATGCTGTTGTAATTCCTGTGCGGACGAGAGGTACCAGAGTTCACCTGATCGTTCAGCTTTTTTCAGGAGTTCGATAATGACCGTACCGGTGGCGGAGGGTCTGGTAGTGCAGATTGTCTGGAGGATTGATACGATAAGCTCCCTGTTCCTGGTCCGTTCCAGCAGCTGTGTGGTAAGTGCACTGATGATCTCGAGCTGGGCTTCGGGTAAGATCGCGGAAAACTTATCCAGGAACGAGGGGATGTCCGCCATAACCCTGCCAAAGACCGATTTCCCGCCCAGTTCGATGATCGAGGCAATACAGGTCTGTCTTCTGATCTTCTGGTGAATTCCGGCAGCGCTCCGGATACTGTAAAAATACAGAGCGGCGTCCTTTTTCTGAATGGCAATGGTTGCCAGGGCCTTGGAGATCTCAGCGTGGAGCACAGACCGTTTGGAGATGTCCCCGATCTCATCAATCATGCGGAGGGATGTGCACAGGAGTAGTTTATCCTGGATGGTAACCGCCCAGACAATAAGGAGGGGGATGATCTCGATCAGGATATCGGAGCGGTATTTCCGGAAACTGATGCGGTCCAGGATCGCCATTCCGTTCTCGATGAGCGGGGGGTTCTTACCGGATACCCCGGCCTCGATCAGGTCCCGGGCAACCATTGCATAGACCCGGGACTGATTGCTTTTCTTGCCCATCTTTTCCGAGAGCGAATAAATAATCTCGAGCCAGTCATCCCGCTTCGTTACAATATACTGCCGGACAATACGCGGGAACAGGTCATCGATCTCGTCCCCCCTGATATCCGACAGGGCCAGGAGGATATGCGGCCGGTCGTTTGCCAGCGAGGTCTCGATAACGATATGATTGATCTGGGAAATGAGGGTTTTACGGGCTTTCCGCACCGGCTGGGCTTTGAGTTCGAGAATTGGCGCCTCTATGATGAGCCATTCCTCTTCGGGAAGCGCGTTCTGAATTTCCTCAATTAATTCTGCCGATCTGACCATTTTTGAATCTCATGGTGTATGCGTAGGGTGGGTAAACACAATTTGACGTAATTTGTTAATATGTATTTCTCTTTGTTTCAGGCTCAATTCTATTCATTTTTCCCAGACGGAACAATATTTGAAAATATCCCTACAATATGTTTTTATATAGGAGTTCATAGCAAAACATGGATGAACGGCAGCCGGAATAAAAAAACAGTACTCCGTAAAAAACAGGGAAAAAATAATTACCGTGCCTGCCCGGATCCAGGTGCCTGCTGACTATCCCGCAATGGTTTTCAGCCGGGAAATCAGGTCCTGGTATAATGCACGGCCTGCTTCCGGGCTACTGGCATCGATAATGATCCGGATGATCGGCTCCGTCCCCGATGCCCGTACAAGAGCCCATGCATCTTTTGAAAAAATTTTCACGCCATCGGTCAGATCGATCCTGCAGCCGGGAAATTGCAGAGGGAGCGATGCGAGGATTTCTGCACCTTTTGTTGCTGCAATCTTGTCTTTGATGATGTGGCGTTCGGGCAGCTCGCGGGCAAGTTCTGACAGCGTTTTCCTTGAGGTGGCAAGGAGAGAGACCATCATGGCTGCGGTCATGCCCCCGTCCCGGCAGAACTGGTGATCCGGGAAGATGAGACCGCCGTTTCCTTCCCCGCCAAAAATCACCGGCTCCCCGTTTGCGATGAGTGTCCGCATTGTGCGGGCAACATAGATGCTCCCGACCGGGGTATACCGGATGGTACAGCCTTCGTTTCTGACGGTCTCTTCAATAACCTGCCCGGAACTGACCGGTGTTACAACGAGTCCTTTCTTCTGCCGGCAGATGTTTTGAGCAACGATGGCAAACTCCGCGTTCTCCTCAATGAACTGTCCGTTCTCATCGACAAAGACAGCACGGTCGGCATCGCCGTCGTGGGCCACGCCAAACGAAGCCCCGCAGGCACGTACCAGGTCTGCGAGGTTTCTGAGTCCTTCAGCAGATGGCTCCGGCAGCCTGCCGGGGAACGTTCCGTCCATAACCCCGTTGACAGTGAGGACCCGGCAGCCAAGTCCTTCCAGGATTTTCGGGGTTGTAATGCAGGCCGGCCCGGAACCCGGGTCTGCAACAACGGTCATGCCTCTTCCCGGGGATCCGGGGAAGTGGCGGAGGATTCCCTCAATATATCGTTCTGTGCTGTCAGGGACCTGTATCTCCTGTCCGACACGGTCCCAGGGAGTGACCGGTAAGACAGGTCCAAATATCAGCTCTTCCAGCTGCAGGGTCTCTTCATCTCCCATCTCCGTCCCATCCGGCTCGATGATCTTCACGCCGTTGTATTCCGGGGGGTTATGCGATGCAGTGATCATCGCCCCGCCATCATACCCCTGCCTGACCTTGTACTGGAGCGCCGGTGTGGGCAGGATGCCACAGTCATAAACCGTACACCCGGTGGCAAGCAGGCCGGCCTTGAGCGCTTTGCCAAGTGTTTCCCCGGAGGTCCTTGTATCGCGGCCTACGGCAATGCGTCCCTTTCTTAAGTGTCCCAGCGCAGTGCCGATGGTAAAAACGAGTTCCGGCGTGAGATCCTTTCCCGCAATACCCCTGACACCATTGGTACCGAACAACCGTTTCTGAATTTTTTTTGCTGTCATATCCTCAAGCCTCCCTTCTCTTCAGTACGTGTCAAAACAGCCGAGTGATGCGATAACATCGCCGATGGCCGGATTCCTTAAAACACACCCTTCGATCTGCAGGTCGCCAATCACGATCTTTTTAAAAGAACGCCCTTTGAATCCTTCGATGATAACAAAATCCATATCCTGATCTTTCAGAAGCACCAGCATCGCATCAAGCGAATTATTTTGCAGGGCAACTACGGATTTACTGGCATCGATTCCCACGGAGATCTCGGCACCGGCATCAAAAAAACCCGTGGTGTCTTTTCCCTTTTCGAGGGAAAACTCGTGATCGGCAAGGTGCTTGATCACGGCGACTTTTCCTTGTGTTCTCAGCACGGGGATGAGGTTTTTGATAAAGGTGGTCTTACCGGTATTGGATCGCCCGGTGACCTGGATGATCTTCATGGATCCTCCTTCTCCGGAACTATAGTGGCGGAGGGGTCCGGTTTACCCCCGTCATCCTCGGGGTTTTTATCCCCGGCCGCTTGCGCCGGGTCATCTGTTTTTGCTGTCTCACGGGACTCGGGGAACTTCCGGTCTTCATGGGGGACGTGAGGTTCATCAGGAATTTCCATGTCGTTGGCAGGACCGGCCGTTAGCGGATGGCTATAATCAGGTTCGGACGGCGCTGCCGAGCCGGGTACAACGGCGATTTCTGGTATTCCGTTGTCAGGAATTGAACCCTGATGCCCCTGCCCCGGGGGCCTGCGTCCGGTAACGGCAGCCGGGGGTCTTACCCCCTCCGGCCGATCCTTTACGGATCCCTCGTCATTGCGGTTTTTCAGAAGGGTTTTGGCAGCCTCCCCTACGCCCCGCATCACCCTGGTGATACGGTCTTCGATATCGATCTCTTCATCGATGTCCAGCGTTGTTCCTTCCACTTCCAGGAGGAACCGTGCAACCTCGCTGGCCTCGAACAGGAGGTCATCCAGCTCATCGGTTGTGAAAAAGCCGCACATGGCGCCGTAAAAAAACGTGGCGCTCGACTTCCTTACTTTTTTCTTGAATGCATTCCGGGCCTGGTTCACTGCCTGGGGTGTATAGGTATCTTCCATGAAAGGGACAAGTTCCGGGAGGTGCTGGCCGATATATGTCATCTCTGCCCCTCCCGATGTACGGAAATCGGTACAGAGCCGGGCAAGGGCCCATTCCCGTGCAGTGATATAGGTCCGTTTGCGCAGGAACATATTGACCTTGCGATACGTTGCGCCATCGACTTTCTTGAATTTCCTGTATTTGTTGATATCCTGCCGGGAATTCAGCTCATCCATTGCAGTACACCTTGACCCGTCCTGGTTTATTGGTTTATTTGGATCAGTTTTTCTTCCGTTTCAGTATGGGGTGCCCTTACATATAGCAGTATATGGTTTACAGTCAGACGCAGTTCCGGATAATTGTCGTCGGAAAATGGTAAAGGTCGTGGCACGGAGGCAAAAAAAGAGAGAGACGCGTCTGACCAGTCCCTGAGAAATACCGGAAATTACCAGCTGATTTCTTCTGGTTTTCCGGGGAATGTTCTTTGGGGATATTTTGGAACTACAGCACTTTTTACCAGGGATTGTTACGGATGGCTGCGAATGGTCCGGAGTGGATATCTGCTGACAGGGCAATATCCCTGCCACCTTTTGTTCCTCCGTTCCCTTTTGTGGAATTACCGTACTCTTGTTCGATACGCCAACGGACGGATGCCGGTTGCGGAACATACCCGGATATGGCAAAGGGGTACTCTTTTCGCCCGTTTTCCGCCGTTCTCTTAAAAATCATCAGAGAGATGTCGGAATTTCTCAAACGGTTTCTCCTCCGGATCCGTTGATGTTTTTTTACATAACACACGGTTGAAGGGAAATAACCAAAAGGAGATTCAGTACCAATTCAGGGAAAATTTTGTAAATTTTTTTATCCATCAATTTATGCATATCACCGCAAACACCGGATTCAAGGTCGTGATGATCGTTTGAAAAACCATCTCCTGTCTCTGTCGGTTTGCCCGAATCGGATGCCGGATATGGTCCTGTTATACCAGAGAGATCATTATTGTTGCCAGGTGTGGATTGAGCCACTTGCCGCATAGCGGTCTGTGATCTATTCCGATTTTTTGACAGTTTTTTCCAGGTTCACGGGGATTTTTTTTATATCTCTTATGCCGTTGGGTAATTGCATATTTTGGTTTATTCCTTACGTTCTCTCTGCTTTCGGTTTTTGCCCCCCCTGGTCAGTACGCCATGGCGTGATCTGTCTTCACTGATTGCAGCGTGATATCCCTTGTCGCTGTCCGCAAGAATACGAATATATTTTCTTATGGTCATTGTTGGATGCACGTGCGGTAATTTCTGAATTAATCTGCCCTTCCCCCCGATAGGGGATATGTGAAATTGTTGTCATCCATATATTTTTGCCGGGTTCCTGTTCTTAACCAAAAAAAAAACGCTGACATACCTGAATTACCCGGGGTAAATATGGTTTCCTCGTGATTGTTAGTAATTTTTTACAAATACCTCCCCTTTACCGGCCTTCTCTTTACGCTGAAATTTTCTGGATGCGCCGGCATTTGGTACTCGTCGTCTGAATCCCTTTTCGGAAGTGTCTCCATGCAAACCGGCCGGGAATGAGGTATTTAGGATTGGATTTTCCGCTTACCTGAACAATATCGGTTCCGGCAGGTGGTTGTTCCGCATCTGATCCTCATACTCATTGAATCTGGGTGTTGCTTGGGTTTTGCAGAATCCCCCATGTGTGGGGACCGGTTACCCGGCTGCCCGGGTCAAAGGATTCCCCGGTCCTGAAAATGGATATGGCTTGTGGGTGAACATGGCTTAACAAAATGTCCTTTTCCATATAGCAATATGTAGTTTATGCGAAAAATGTACCCGTTTAATCTTATAGGTTTTATAGTGGAAAACTGCGTCAGGAATCAGCAAACAGGCATAATTTTTGATTTTTTGCCCTGCAGGTACCTGTTCCGGGAATCTGTACTGAATAAGAACCGGATGATCCGCCACCAGGGCCCGGGGCTGCTTGTATCGGATGGACTAAAGGTGAAGAGCCTTCTTGAGCGATTAATCGCGGACCGGTGCAGGGAGAAAAATCAGCTAATACGTATTCCGTCGTGTACACTAATTTTTGCTTTTTTAAACTCCCTTTGCAGCTGCGCATCAGTCAGAAAGAACCTTCTATTGTTCTGAGAACCGCTGTTTTTAAAATACTCTCGCCCCGGATTATGAACGGTATCATTTTCCTTTTCCCGTATCCAATTTTTTCCTGTTATTCTCATCAAAAATTATTTCGACGTAAACTGAAGAATCCAGAATTTTATTTTTCCATTTTGTCGTTATAAATAAACGATAATGACATTTTTCTCCAATTATTAGGATCTCCCCGGTATTCCGTTCTTCATCTGTGTCTTTGGTACAAAGTACCTGTTTCTTATCAGTGACAGTGAATTCAAAAAATTTGATTAAAATAAATTGCAGTCGTGAATTTTTAAGTTACACTTAAAAGTTATGACGTTAAAATGTTATATCAAAAACTTTAAAAAACCTGTTATACGAATAAAAAAGCGGTATTTCCAATTTTTCCAAATATTTTTTGGAACCTCTCCGGCAGGACCCCGTTTGTGCGGAACAACGTTTTTATTTTTTTGTAAACGTAAAAAATATCTCCTGTCTTTAGAAATCCAAAATTTTCATTTCTCTATTCTCATTCGTAAAAAAATTGATTAATCTTATTATTGCTAAATAATGCGGCTGTTTACTCTGTCATTATGCCCGCGATTTTTTATTCTGGATATCTTCCTCCCTGTGGATAGCAGATCTGTGGGACATCAGCAATTTTTCCGGAAAGGGAATGGAAAAAATCTTGAAATATCTCCACGCTTCTTCATGTCTTTGCGATTCCGATTTTCATGACAACTCCTGCCTTGAGGTTACATCCTGATCGTCGATCCCCCCGGGATTTGCGAGATCGGAAATCCCACCTCATGTCCCATCTCACTGAATCCTGCGTGTTCTGTTTTGGGAAACCGGGTAATCCGGAAGCATTACGGTTTTCTGATCTTTTATACCGTCATTTTTCCGGGATCATACGGTGGCTGTTTTCCGCCACATATTTTTTTTGCGTTTACACGGGAATCCTGTGGATACTGGATCCGTATTCTTCGATAGTAAAAATCAGGGATCCGGGGGATGAATGAAGATATTTTACTCGGGACCTGCCTCATAACACCCGTATTGAGAATCGCACATTCCGGCAGCAGTACGGTTTAAGATCCGCAAGAATATGCAAAAAATTGGCACTGTACAAATCATTTGAATAATTCAGCTGCTCTTTCTGGCATGCAAGCGCAGCCCCCCGCCGCTTTGGCATCCGCTGTTTACTGGTATACTTGAGTCTCCGTATGCACTCGTCGGGAGCCATGTCAGGTAATACCGGCGCATCGCACTATGCTCCTGCCTCCACCGGGAACAGGGTTGGTGCAAGGGGGCGATCATGACGTGAAAAGAGGATTTCCTGAGTGTGTAAAACAAAAAGTGTTTTGGGAACATCCGAATCTTTCCGGTTTAATCCCGTTCCCCTGGAACGGGACAGCAGGAGATACGGGGAGGTTCCCCTTCCAGGAGTTATCCGGTGAGGGCAATTTCCCCCCGTTCCGTTCATGAAAAATGCGTTATATGGGAAACTAGGATTTGATTTCAACCCCTTAACGGATACCGGCAGCGCATTCGTACGGATTTCCGGTGAGCTCGGTTTCCTTGCCGCTGATTAAAGATCCTGCGCTTTTGTTGTAAAAGGTAATTTATCGTGATTTCCCTCCTGCGGAGGATCGTGCTGCCCGTACTTCAGGATTCGGGGAATACATCCTGCTGAAACTGAAAAAAGCTCCATACAACTCTACGGGAAAAATCCCTTTCCTCTTTCTGGTGCGATTAAAACAGAGGGCAGGAGTACGGGAAAAATTTTTGAAAATCAACCGGAGAAACCCCCGAAACGCGAGGGTGTTATGGCCGGTTGAAAAGGGGATCACCCGTTCCGGGACATGTCTGGATTACCGAACCGGTACTGCCAGGTTCGTTCCTTATGGAGGTTCGCGGGATTATGGTGAGACCTGCAATGCCGGGTCTGAAAAATATTCGACGGCAGACCTCCATATTCGCATTCTGTACGGGTTTTTCCGCTATTTCGGGCAATTCTTCTTTCTGGTATGAAAAAATGCCTGTTTTAATTCTGCCTGGTTAGTTTCGGACGATAGTTCATTTCGCGTGGAAATCCTCTCCGGGACAGAAACCAGGATCCATCATCAACTGAATTATTACTCAAAATCCTGTTGAGATATCCCGATTTGCGACTTGCGCAGAATAGGTATTCTGCGCAAACGCTTAAATATTTGAGATAAAAAAGAATAGAGCATGGAAAGCGGGTATTTTTCTGAGTGGCTGAAAAGTTACCGGAATTATCTCCGTATGCGTAATTATTCTCCCCGTACCCTTGACAGCTATGAACAGGTCATCAGGCACTTCGGGTATTATATCTGGCTCCGCCGGAATACTGATGTGACGAAGCTCGTCTTCTACTGGAAAGATTTTGAGAAGGCACGCTTGGATACTCCTGTTGAGGTGATACCGGTTTTAGTAAATGATTTTTTATCCTTTGTATCATCGATGCAGACCTATAAACCCAAGACCTTCCACCGCATCATCTCTACGCTCAGTTCCTTTTACCGCTATCTGTATTCCCAGGGGGTTGTCACAACCAACCCCCTGATCGGGATTGACAGGCCGCGGATAAAACAGCAGGAAGTGAAATACTTAAAACATAACCAGGTTCTCCGTCTTATTGATTCGATTGATGACATCAGGGACAAACTCATTGTCAGGACTATCTATGCAACCGGTGTCCGGGTATCGGAGCTCTGTAACATTAATATTGAGGATATAGATTTCGATGAGCATACGATCCGGATTCACGGGAAAGGGGATAAAATAAGGACGGTTTTTATCGATGATGACACCCTTGATGAACTGACGAAATTCATCGGTCACCGGATTGCCGGGCCGCTTTTTGTAGGACAGCAGGGCAAGCATATCTCGTCCCGTGCCATCCAGCATATTTTCAAACATTATGCCCCTCAGGGCATTACCCCCCATAAGATCCGTCACAGTTACGCAAGCGAGCTGTACAAGCGCTCAAAGAATCTCCGGGTTGTGCAGGAAAATCTTGGTCATACCTCCATCAAGACCACGGAGATTTACCTGCATACCGATATCGATGAGAGGCGGCAGGTATACCAGCAGTATTTCCCCCTTTCGGAAACTGATGAGAAGGCATAACAGGATTTTTTCCTGGTATCCATGTCTTTTCAGGAACGAGCAGGAAACCTGAATTCCCGTATCAGAGATATCCCTGCAATTCATTTCTTTTTTTATTCCATCGTTATTTTGCTTGTAGAATCTGCCGGGCATCAACAGGGTATTTCCTTCATGTAAACCCTATGATGCTATATATAAAATACAATTTTTTTCCACTGGATTTAAAAAAAAATGTTGTATTGAAAATTTCCTGATTGGTTTACCATCACCATCCCATGATCTCACAGATTTCCACGCACAACGGATGACAGGATTTGCCCGGGGATTTTTCTGAACATGGCCTTAAAAGGATATGGCGGTAAATGCGGTCTATCCTCGCGGCCGGTAATTTTTCATTCAGGTTCCCGCCCCGTTCGGCCGATGTGGCACGTGGATTGTATTCCTTTTTGGAAGCGGAACAACCGTTGGTTGCAAGAGGAGCTCTTTTCAGAGCAAGGGATCACGATTTAAGTCTCGTTTCAGGATATAGATTCAGATTCGAATCATGGTCAAGGTGTTCACGTCAGATATCTCCATTTCCAGAATATTCGACATGATGAATTACAGGAGCAATTTTCTGGATAACAATTGTTTGGAAAGAAAAAATTCATTCGGAAAACATTTCAAATTCAAATTTTTAAAAAATCCAATGTATGGAGATAATTCCGGGAATTTTACCTGTTTTTTAAATAATTGTCCAAATGGGTGTCCGGAGGGGCCCTCTCTGTCTGAAAGTACATCTTTCCATTTCACTTTCCTTTTTATCTCATGATTCCTCCTCACACATTTGCAAATCTGAAAATTTCATTTCGCACTATTCTCTCGTGATAAGGTAAACGGAATCTTTTCAATTCCTAAATTGTATATCTCTCCTGCCGTTTGGATATTTTTTTCAATTGGCTGCTCTTCGTCGTTATCCTCAGGTGAATTCAATTATTCTCGTCAATGTAATTCCTTATGTGTCTTTAAAAAATCCAAAAATTTAATTTTTCATTTTCTGTCATATTTTTGTGATCAATGAATTTTTTTGATTTAATTACAAATCTGCCCAATCTCCTCTCATACTTCTGAATAAGGAGAAAACCGTTGACAGGGATTAGTCTGGTTCCCGTTTGTATTGTTTCGGTGATCCTGAGGATAATGTGAAAATCCAATTATTTAGTACTTCAGAATTTATGACGGAGAAACATTCAAATCAAAAAAAATCCAATCTTTCTCGCATGCCCCGCGTCCATAAAAGGAAATATGAGAAGATTGATACAGCAGAGATCGATCTGGTTGTTCAGTGCCAGGACAGCCATGAATTTTATAAACGCTATCGCGAGATCTTTCCCGACAAGAAGAAAGGGATCGACAGTATCAGCAAGATCTGGAAACGCCGGGGAGAGTTCTTAAAAAAACAACAGCCGGTGCCGGAGATTCCTGAATCCGGTATGGGGTTGTCACCGGAACTCGAAATCCTGGTCATGGCACAGAACAAAGTCCTTACCGACCTGTCAGTTCTGATAAAAGAACACCTCCGGGTTACCCGGGAGATCCTTGAACGCCTCCCAGAAGGGTTACAGAAAACGGAAGAACATATCCACAAACCGGCTCAGCCCAAAACACCTGAACAGAAAGAGCCGGCAAAAAAAACCGGGCATGACAAACCTGCAGATATCATGATTGGATCGTAAGAGTGGATTTGTCCCCCCTTTTTTATACCCATGCATCTTGCTGTGTCTTTCAACGCATGCAAGAAACGCAAGCGCCTTATCCCTCAAAGCCCTGTCTCCCGCCGGGATTTCAACCAGATGGCAATTCCAAACTATCAATGCTTTTTTGAGTTTGGACATCGAAATTAAAGGGATATGATCATGTCTCCAAAAAATGTTGGATTCGTGGTCCGATCGCCGAGGACCCCCGTAGTGTAGCGGTCAATCATGCAGGACTTTGGATCCGGCGACACCAGTTCGAATCTGGTCGGGGGTATCCGATATTGTATTTTTGGTACAGCAGGCGCACAAGCCCTTCTTTTGGTACTCCCGATTCATCACTACGCAAAATCTCGTTATCCTCCGGCCATGTCCTTCCAAGAATCATGCTCCAGCAACGGAACCTTGGTATATTCTCCCGGCCGAAAAAGGGATTACTGTTCCAGTACGGCAAGCAGGTTCTCCCCGGTTTCGAGACGTGCGACAGCCGAGATTGGATGAGGGGATACCCGCTGCGATTGGATCTGCCTACACAGTTCTTTCTTCCTCGATCGGATCGGCCCGTGTTCCCCGGGTGCCAGGTACTCCCCGGATGCATTTCGCAGGGAGGTTGCTGCGATATTAAACGCCGCATTCACATCGGCATTGGCCATGTACCCGCAGTGCGGGCACTCGAAGTGTTTCCGTAACCGTCTTCCGTACTGG
>Ga0116171_10003093_pt1 | contig 15446 bp, 20 predicted proteins | sample AD_JPNHW2_MetaG_FD_89798 | JGI IMG/M metagenome (GOLD analysis project Ga0116171, IMG submission 89798) | Active sludge microbial communities of municipal wastewater-treating anaerobic digesters from Japan - AD_JPNHW2_MetaG | ecosystem: Engineered > Bioreactor > Anaerobic > Digestate | place...
AAACCCGTGGGTCTGGGTCGTAATGTTCCGCAGGGTATAGACGTGGAGGACAGAGCCATGAACAGGAGAGATTCAGCGATCATCGGTGCCGCCGTGCGATTCATCCGGCGGCGCGCGACGGTGCTTGGCAAGTGCGGTCGCGTGAAGCTACAGTAACGGCGGTTCGCAAGGATGAATGGACTCGAAAGGAAAACAGACATGGAAATCAAAGAAGTCAAAGAGATGAAGGCGAAGCTTGAAAAAAGCATCCGCGATCAGGTCGTAACGTTTTGCGACAAGACCGGAATGAAAGTAAGCGATGTAAATTTAACACGGAATGAAGCGATTGAGTTTGGAACAAAACGCGTTATTGAAACTGTTTACGATGTTCGCGTTGTTGTAGAGATTTAGGAGGTTAACCATGTGCACAGAAGAAACGACAGACGGTTACGACGTGATTCTTTCCGGCCCGATCACAGGTGTGCCGGACTACGTGGTCAGGTTCGCAAAAGCCTATGTACAGCAGAGGCAGAGGGCGTTTCACGCGACGGGTATGTTGCCCAACGTGTGGAACCCCGCCGCGCTTCCTGCGGGTCGGACGCAGGCGTGGTACATGCGGCGATGCGTGGACGCGATCTTCGCATCTCCCGGCGCGACGGTTGCGCTGCTGCCGGGATGGTGGCACAGCAAAGGTGCGATGGCCGAGAAGGCGCTGGCGGTGTCGCTCGGAATGAAGGTGGAGGTCATGCCGTGAGGATTATCATAGGGCTTAAGTACCGCAAGGGCCGCGTCATGCTTGACACGCGGATGGACCAGTCGTCAACCGACAAGGTGGCCGAGATCAACGCAGGAAAGGCGCTGTTCGACCAGATCAACGGTGCGTTTGCTGAGATGGTAAACGGTCATTCAGAAGGGGGCGAGAAGTGACAGCAACTACGCTAAACGGTTGCGCCGCAGTGATTCGAGCGTATAACGCGAAAGGAGTGGAGCCATGAAGCGGTCAATCAGAGAATCGTTCTTGCTATGGATCGGACGCAAGGCGGGAGTCGGAGAATACGAGGTGATGCCAACATGGCTTCGCGTTGTCGCCTACATCATCATGCCGGAAAGACTGAAATGGGCGTGGGAACAACGAGGCTACAACCCAGTGACTGACGTTTACACGTTCAGCGGAGGGAAGGTCAGCAGGCGGTTCCTCGTCATGCTGACAAGGCAGACGCCTGAAGGTGTTTGGTTCAGGTCGGCTGAGCTTGAGAGCGGCATCATCACTATTGAAATGAGGATATTCCACGATGAACAAGCGCCAAACGCTCTAGGATGCGCTACAACGCAAGGCAACACTCGCAACGCTAGATGATACGTTAAGCAGTGATGAACGCGAACACGGCGCAACGTAGACGTGCTAGACGCGATAAGGCTAGAACATGACACACTCAGAAGCAGGAAAACTGGCAAAAGGCAAGGCAAAGACGCTCACTGCGTATCAGCGCGAGCGGAAGCGCGAGGCCATGCGCAAGATTCTTTCGCTTCGCTGGAGCGTCGAGCCTACTCGCTGGGTATTGTCGTTCTCTGGCGGCAAGGACAGTACTGCGCTTCTACACGTAATTTTGCGAGAGAGGTTACCGCTTGATGAGGTTATAGCATTTCAGAGCGATTGGGAGTTTCCCGAGATGGAAGACCACTTCCGTCTTGTCGAGTCAAACACAGGCGTATCAATCAGGCGCGTTTACCAGCGGACTTCATGGTGGGAACTGCGAAAGCGTTGGGGTTGGCCGAAAGCGCAATGCCGTTGGTGTACAGGAGAGAAGGGTTCTGTTATCGACAAGGAAACGCGTGGATGCGGAAAATACATCGGACTTAACGCGGATGAATCGTACAGGACGGCAAAGTATTCGCAATCGAAAGGACAAAATAAGTGGGCAAGATGGCCACTTGTTGACTTCGGCATAACCGCATCCGTGGCAATAGGAATGTGCCGCGCACTCGGTTACACATGGGGCGGGCTGTATGATCTGTGGCCGCGACCTTCATGCTGGTGCTGTCCAATGCAGAAGGTTGACGGGTTGCGCACTTTGAGGAAGCACAGGCAGAAGCTTTGGGCGGAACTGTTAAGCATGGATGACGGTAGAGAGTTTAAGGCAGGGAAGACAATCTCAGAGCTAGAAACGAGGTTCGCGAATGAAAACACGTTGGGCATTTAATCACGCGCACGCGACGGAGATTAGACGATGATCGGAAACATGTCAAGTTTTTTGAAAGTTAGGCTACTTTGGAACGCTACGAGCGCGGTACACGTGGCGCTGAGCGCGGTATGGTGCGCCTTACACACTGTTTTCGAAATAGGGCAAAAGCATGAGGTGAAAAAATGCCCGACCGCAAAACCATGAGGTGGGTCCTTCCGTGGCTTTTCTAAGCCATCCCCAATGGGCGAAGTCTCTGCAAAAAACTGACTAACCAAAAACGAGCAAGTGGCGTATAATCAAACTGTTGTAACACGTGAGGCCAGCCAACAGGATACCGTGGCCTGGATGATTGGTTGGCCGGTGATGGGCCAGAAAAGAGGAAACATGACAGCTGTAGGTTCAAGGGTAACGGCGATTCTGGAAGCAAAGGACGGCGTTGTGCGGTCGTTCGGTGACGGTGTATATGCGGGTGACTTCGACCTTCCACCACAAGCAGTAGGTTGTAACTTAGGACAGAAGAACCCCCGCATTGACCTCGACAGCGGAAAGACGGTCTGGGGGTGCGAGTCGTGGTGGGGACCGTGCGAGGCAGTAAGGAAGAGACTTCCCGCTGACTGGAAATGGGAAATCGTGGACATCGACGCGCATCGCGAGTCCAACAAATGATTGGAAGAAACGGTTAAATGACGGGCGACGTGAAAAGACCCATGACAAACGCGGAAAAGCAGCACGCTTTTCACGCTCGCCATTCTTTGATCGAAAGGTTACATTGCGACGACATGAAACGGCGCGAACGGCTGGAGAAAGATCCCGCCAAGTGGTTGCGCTTCTACCTTCCGCAAACGTTTTTGAGGCCGTTCGATAAGCCGCACTTGGAAATCATAGACGGGGCGATGAAGGCTCACGAAACCGGCGGGCGATTCCTTGTTGCCGGTGAGCGCGGTATCGGCAAGAGTTCTGTCTTTTATGGAATCGTTCTGCTTTTGGCGTTAAGCGGACGCAGACATTTTCCGGTCTATCTTCCATGGTCGGCTCCGGTTATGAAGCGCGGTTTCCAGTTCTGGAAAAACGCGCTGGCGTTCAACGAGACGCTTCTTGCTGATTACCCTGAATTTTGCCAGCCGTTCGCACATGCTAGGGCAATTTCGCAAAAGATGGCCGCGCTTAGGTGGTCCGACACGGAACAGCCGTGCGGGGCCGCTTTGCAGATCAGTGACGGAATGATTATCCTTCCAGACTCGCTGGGGGTGATCGGCGGTTCAACCGTAAACGGTAACCCTCGCGGATTGAACTTCCCGCAGCCGGACGGTTCTGTGTTGCGTCCTGATATCGCTTTTGTAGATGACCCGCAGGATAGGAGTGTCGCCCGTTCGCTGATTTTGACCGATGAAACGTGCGCAAAGATCGACGGAGACATTGCCGGACTGGGTACGGCTGGCGGCGGCTTCCCCTTGCTAATGTCTGGAAACTGTATCTGTGACGGCGATGTGATGTCGCGCTACATGGATGATCCCAACTGGCGATCTTTACGCGTTGCCTGTGTTGAGTCGTGGCCGAAAGGATGGGATAACAAGGGCGACTCTTGGAAGCTTTGGCGCGATTGGTGGGCGACATACCAGGCCGATCAAAAGGCAGGAGCGGCGTTCTACCGCAAGAACCGAAAGCAGATGGTTGCGGGGTTTGTCCTAAGTGCGCCGAACGCATACAAGGCTAATACCAGCAAGTATCTTACAGACGCGTACGCGGTGGCCATGCGGCAATATTGGCAGATGGGGCATGAAGCCTTCATGGCCGAACGCCAGCAGACGCCGGTTAGCAAGGAAGCTCTAGCGCCGTTCAATCTGACCGTTCCGCTCATCATGTCGCGGGCCGATGAAAACAGAGAGCCGCACGTAAAACCTGCTTGGGCAAACACCGTAATTGCCAGTTCGGATATTAACGATTACGGTTTGTCTTCCGTGATTAACGGATTCGGTAACGATCAGACAAGCGGCGTAATGTGGTACGGCATCATTGACCGCAACGGCTTACCGCTGATAGACTCTGCGATACCTGAGGCAGAAAAGGCGCGCCAGTTGTTTGACGGTCTTTGCCGTGCCGGTGAAATGTTGGCAGACAGCGCAAGCAGGCCCGCCATATGGGGTATAGATGCCGGATACATGGGGCAGGTTGTACGGCGCTATGCAGACACGACGGGGCGCAAATGTGGAATGCAGATCATCCTTTGCCGTGGCATGGACGGCAGGCGCTACAGGCCCGGATTCAAGGCAATAGGGCACCCACGCGAACAATGCCATATGACGGAGTGGCCGCAGATCGGGCGCGGGTTGGCATGGAACGCTGATTACTGGAAAGAGGTGATGCAAAGGGCATGGCTTGGTGATATCGGAAAGCCTGGGTCGTGCTCGCTATTTCGCGGAGATCATCGTGGCTTTGCAGAACAGATTTGGCGAGAGCGTCTAATGGGTAAGGAGGTTGTTGCTGGCGTGCCGGTTCACGTATTCGCTAGGGTGTCGGGGCGTCATGACTACGGCGACGCAATGGCGCAGAGCTATGCGCTTGCAGCATACGGAGGGATCGGAACTACTGGAGAACAGGAACAGCCGCAAAAGGCTGTTTACTTCACATCGAAACGAAGGTGATTTTGCGGGCGTATGTTTGCCTGCGCTTAAAAAAGGAGCAGTATGGAAATCACGGCATGTGGTTTGTATTGGATGACAAAATGCGATGACATTAGAACGATGTTAGAAATTGATGAATTTTCAAACCGTTAAATAAATACTGCCAGCCAATGGTACAGAATTACGGTAATTCACTGGTTTTTGGAGGTTTTATGAATGACAAAGAGTTGCACGTTAAGCGTTGCGAGTGTGATGTAAGCATACAAATGTGTAGAGTAAGAGATGCTAAAATCGCAATGGATGATGGTTACAAGAGGCTAAAGGCTGAATTAGAAAGGGAGTACTCGAAGCTAAAGTCAGACTATGAGCGAGAGTGTATCATGCTAGAACGTGAAAGGGCGTATCTAGAAAACGCAAGAGAGGCGATTGATAAAGGTTTTGATTCATAACAAAGAAAGGATCAGTATGGGAAGGCCAAGAAAAATTCTAAGCGCAGGCGTTGAAGCTGTTGTCAACCGCGATCCGGCAACGTTCAACCGCGATCCGGTAATTCAATCGCAGGAAGTCGCATTTGACCACACTCCGATTGTTCGCGTGACGCGTCCGGTATGCCCTAAGTGCGGTTGCTCGACGTGGCGCGTCGGAGGAACTACGCGCCCCAATGTCATCACCGGCGAAATGTTGCGATGGCGTAAATGCGCGAAATGCGGACAACCGCAATATCACGCTTCGCCCATGACCGAGGAAGAAAAAAGGCGCTATTCGGCATATTGATTCTAAGGATAGAAGTGATGATGTTTCGAGCTATTGACCTTGACTAGCCAATGTGGCTATAAAAGGGCATGGCAACGGAACTAAACGCGCTTCCAACGTCTATAGTGGCCGGTGAGACACTTGCGGCAACGTTAACAGGAGTGTCAACCACTGGACGTTCTTGCTCATACCAGTTCGCGTCAAAGACGCCGTTGACAGTCGCTTGCACGATTGTTGACGGCGTTTTCGTTTTGACAGTTTCGGCGGCACAGACTTTGATTCTCAAAAGCGGTATCATCCGTTTCGCTGCCTTCGCAACCACAACCGCGACATCTGTAGTCGAGTGCGTCGACTCAGGTTATTTGACGGTTGAAGCGTCTCCGTTGGCCACATCCGATTACTCTGCCGCTCTCACGGCGGTTGATGCGGCTATCGCTAACTATGCCGCAAACCCGAACAAGCGCGTTGCACTCGGTGCAATGTCGGTTGAATACCGTAGCCTTGATGAGCTTTTGGCGTTGCGTGCTTTTTACATCGGCGAGATCCAGCGCGACATATCCGGAGCAGGAACTGGCCCGACGCGCATACTTGCGAGGTTCGCATGGTAGTAAACCCTTTAAAATGGTTTTCGCGCCGTGAAGAATCACGCGGCAAGATGGTAAACGCCGGTCAATACCGCGCGTTTGCAGCGGCGCAGGTGAACCGCTTGCTTGGCCCTTGGAAATGGGATTGCGGCTTTGCGAATGACGATATCCGCGCCCAGTTGGTCACGCTTCGAGCACGTTCGCGGGACATGTATAAAAACAGCCCGCACCACAGGCGGTTTATCAATCTTGTGGCGACCAATGTAGTCGGCGACGGGTTCGCGCTAAAATGCACTCCGCATGACGGCATGCCGGGATCTTCTCAATACCGCGTGGACAAGATGGCGTCTCGCTTCCTCGAATGGCATTTCTGGAAGTGGTCTACGTCGCCTGAACTGTGTGACTCCACAGCACGTAAAACGCTTGCCGAAATAGACCGATTGAACGCAAGAACTTGGGCGCGTGATGGCGAGTACTTCAACTTAATCGACACGACTGCACCGAACAAATATGGCATAGATATCCGCGTTATCAGGCCTGATGCGGTTGATGAACGCTATGATGCAACGCTGTCAAACGGCAACACCGTGCGCATGGGCGTAGAGCTTGACGCTGATTCGTTGCGTCCTGTCGCCTATTATTTACACACGATTAAGGAGTACGCAACATGTATTGGATCACGCGGGCCTCTTGTGCGCATTCCTGCTTCGATTAACGGCGGATACGGAATCATTCACGGTTACACGCAGGAAGACGAAGATCAAACACGCGGCGTACCTTTAGGCCATGCAGGACTGACAACCCTGAAAATGCTGGAAATGTGGAACGAGGCCGAACTTGCGGCGGCGATTGATGAGACGTGTACGGTCAGAACGTATCACGCACCGCAGGGACGAGAGAGCGAGATAGCGAATCTTTGCGACCCCAAGAACACCGACGTTGCCAACGCCATGACGGCCCCAAAGGAGCCGGGACAAAGCGAAGTGCTTCCGCAGGGGTGGGAAGTTTCGACAAACACGCCTTCGCATCCTAACCGCGAAACTACGGCGTTTAAAGCATCGTATCAGCGCGACTATGCGACCGCCGTAAACTGCGAATATGCAAACCTCTGCAACGACTGGAGCGGCGTAAATTACGGTTCGGTTCGCGCCGGTACTCTTTCTGAGCGCGATATGTGGCGCGTCATGCAACAGCAGATGATTTGCGACAGCAAAAGCCCCGTGTACCTTGCTTGGCTTGGGCGCTTCCTGTCTGTCGAGATAAGCGGCGGTTTCCCAGCTTCCAAGTATGATAAATTTTCAGAGCATGAATATAGAGGCCGTCGTTGGACGTGGGTTGACCCGCTCAAGGACATCAAGGGTGCCGAGATTGCGCGTGCGCACGGGTGGAAGACTGACCAACAGATTACGGCTGAATTTGACGGTGACTGGGAAGACAACATCGAGGAAATTAAACGTGCGGATGAGGTTGTCACTGGAACAAGCTTGGAGGTGAAGAATGAGCAGAAAGAAAAACAGCCAACAGCAACAGCATGAGCAGGACGAAGACAAAACACGCAACGAATGCGGTCTTAGTTTTCGCGAGGCTGAAATTGATGTCGGAGAGGATGAAGACAAGAAGCCCGTAGTCCGCATGTCTGTTTCCAGCGAGACTCCGGTATTGACCTATGTCCGCATGGGCGATCAATGGATGATGGCCTATGAGATACTAGACCATAACGAATCAAGCATTGACCGCTCACGCTGTTCTGATGGACTCGTTATTCAGGATACGCACTATGGAGATCAAATCGGGCTTATTCGCGCCCCGATTATCTCAAATAAAAAGCTTGGTGGAATTGTTGAATTTTGCGCAGGCGAACGGGCCAAGGAAATCGGCTTGGACGCGGCAAACGGGCTCAGGCGTAACACAAGCGTGGGATATCGCTGTGACCCTGATAAATACGTGATGGAAGGGCAGAAAGACGGCTATCCGGTGGTACGGTCGTTGTCTTGGTGTCCTCACGAAGCATCGTTTGTCAATGTCCCTGCTGATACCTCTGTCGGTGTTGGCCGTGCGTTGAACGTGAATGAAAAACAAACCCCTCATACAGAGGGAGAAGGAAGACAAGAAATGACTCCGAAAGAAATGGCTGATTTGTTTACTCGCGGAGCTAAATTCGGCGTGTCTGCCGAGGAAGTGCAGAAGCTTATCGACGCCGATCAGGGCCGCGCCGAGTTGGACGCGATGATCGTTGAACGGCAGGCTTCGAAGATTACGGAGCTCTCCGTGCCTAAGAAGGAAGACCCGACGCAGGGCCAGCGCAAAACACCGCCTATTATCGGCGGAGATAGGCATGAAGAGGAAAAGATTGCGCGAAACTATTCGATTCTGAATGTCCTGCGGCGTGCCGCCGGTATCAAAACGTTTGGTTTCGGCCAAAAGGTTGATTGCGGCTTCGAGGATGAGATTAACCAAGAGTGCCGCCGTCTCGGCCTTGGCAGTGTTCGCGGTGGCGAATTTATACTTCCTCATGCCGTGTTGGCAAACAGAAGTTTCACCGTTGCCGGGACTTCCAGCGCGACTGTTGCCACCAATCTTTTAACCGGTGAGTTTATCGACGCTTTGCGCCCTAAGACGATTCTTGAGGCGCTCGGAGTTGACTTCCGTACCGGATGGGTTGGCAACATTGATATCAGCAAGATGACGGCTGGCGCAACTGGCTATTGGGTGCCAGAGGGTGGCGACATTACCGATAGTGGGGCCACGCTCGGTACTGTGCAGGGAACGCCGCATACGTGCGGATTCAGCGTGGACATCACGCGCCGCATGCTTTTGCAGTCTACGCCTGCCGCCGAAATGCTTACCCGTGATGACATCCTAAAAGGGATGGCGATCATGGTTCAGACCGCCTACTTTACCGGAACTGGAGCGGATGGCCAACCAAGCGGCATTATCTCTGCCGATGGCGTCAACCTCCCGTCCGTCACACAGGGTACGCCGACGTATGCCGAATTGCTCGGCTTCCCCGGCGACATTATGGCAGACGAGGCCGAAAGCGATAATCAGAAGTGGGTTATCAGCGCTGCGGTTTGGAAGAAGCTCGCCGCAACATTCACGGACGGGACGGCAAAGGCCGAACGAGTGCTGGATTACACCGCAAAAACACTGCTCGGTTATCCGTACATTCGTAGCCAGAGCGTCGGTGCGAAAGCCGCTATGTTTGGCGACTTTACGCAGACGATGGTGGGCATCTGGGGTGCCGGTGTTGACCTGAATGTTGATACGGCATCCCTGTCGAAGTCCGGCGGTCTGCGCCTTGTGGCGTTGCAGGATGTGGATATCCTTGCCCGCCATGGCGAGGCGCTGGCCTATTGCGCGGCAGTGACGGCGTAATCGTTCATGGGTTAACCAAGCGCGGGGACGCCAACCCGCGCAATTTGAAGGGATGATGAAATGAAAAAGTTTCTCACGTTTACGGCGTTCGCGCTGTTGTCTATCGGCCTGTTTGGTCAGGATGCCAACCGTCTGCATTACTTGCAAATCTACGGCGCGAATGCCAAGACCGAAGACAACGCGGGCGTTGACATTTCGGCATACAAAGGCAACGCGACGTTTGTTTGCTCAATCGGCGAGGCTGTCGGCGGTAACATGCTTACCAACGTGATTACGCTGGCGCATTCTGCCGATAACATTTCGTTCGCGACGATCACGAATATCCTCGGCAACGCCGGGGTTATCACGTCGGTGGTCGGCACGAACGAGCATACCATTGCAACCTATCCGATTGATCTTGGTCGGCTGCATAAGTATGTGCGTGCGTCGTCTGTGAACTATCAGGATACAAACTCCGTCAGCGTGATTTTGGTTGCGCCGATGAAGGCCCAGTAAAGGAAGAGCAATGCCCGATCTTGTCACAAGCGTTTTCGCATCCATTCAACAGGCTTTGCCGGAATCTGCGGTCACCGTTACGACCAAAGACGGCACTGTGTTTGCATGCGCTTGTGAGGGGATCGGGCATTCACGAACAAACAGCGAGGAAGGCCAGAGCTTCGCGCCAATCGCTTCTCTCTATATTCCGCAAGCGCATGATCCGGAAGGCAAGCTTTTTTTTGGCGGGATAGTTAAAGTGCTGTACCAAGGCAGAGAAAGCGACTGGCGTATCGACACGGTTTATAACCAAGCAGGATTGCTCAGGATCGACTTGAAGGCGCTACATGGCTGATATTACCATACAGTTTCCAGAGCGCGACGTGGCAACGCTGTTTTCGCAGATTCAGCGCGCGCAGACCGATTTAAACAAGGACACGAGAAAAGCAATTTCGTGGGCTGGATCTTCTTTGTGTACAAGTCTTGGAGCGAGCACAAAAAATGCACCGGAGCGCCGGAAGGTTTTTAAGGCCACGCCTAGCCTTATGGGTGCACAGATGGAAAAGGCCAACAAAGGCGAGAAGCAGGTTATCCGCGAAGGAATTGCCGAGGCTCCTTACGGTGTCTACATCTACAAGAACGGCAAGCCAGTTTTCAGGCAGATCAAACAGATTTCGCCGCGTGTGATTCCTTTCAGATCATCGTCAACAGGAGAATGGTTGGGGCGTCATGCAGGAACAGGCGAAGTCCATAAATTGCATAGATGGCTTCGAGAGAAGACGCTTCTGAAAGACCATCCTCTTGTGAAAATAAAGTATGCCGGACTCGCAAAACTGGCATGGAAAATCGCGAAAGCTAAGGTTGTTTCAGGTGGATACGGTTTCGCGATGCGCATCAAGAAACCAATCGTCGAGGTTGAATGGGTTGGCAGTGCGTTCAATTCTTCTGTAAAGATTCGCGACATGCTTGGCTATGCGATGGACGCTTTCAGGACGGACGGTAAGCAGGCTGTAAATTCGGCATTTAAACGCGCTTCCGATAGTTTGGAAAAACGCATTTCGGATGCGGTTGAACGCAATCTTGAAAAGGCGGTGAGTTGATGGCAGAGAACATTCCAGCTTCTTTTGAGACTGCGCTTGCCGACGTTTTGCGCGGATACGATATCGGCGCTGAAACGATGGTGCGCTGTTGGCACGTAATCCGCAACGATTACAAATGGCAAGAGTCTGTTGATAGGGTTCTGCCGTGCATAGATATCCGGTGTTCCGCGCCTTCGATGAATGATAACCAGCGAACTCTTTCATGCTCAATCGCAATCGGAATTATGACGCACGCTGAGGTTGACGTAGACCATGCTGTTATCTCCGGTGTCGAAACGTCTGTGCAGGCCGCTTTGTTCTCTCTATTTTCAGGATGGGCCGATGGTAGCACGGATGGAGACTGGGCAAGCTTCAACTCGGCAATCTCAAACGAATGCCCATCGGTAAGCATCGGCGGCTTGACGCTTGGGGAGCCTTCCGCGCCTTCGCAAGACGGAGAATCAAACTCTGTCGGGCTTGCGCTGACGGTTCATTTCTGTTCAACGTCTATTCACTAAGTAACAAGGAAGGTGTATCATGGGAACAAACTTCGGAGCATTGACAGATCATTTCAGCGCGATCAGCACGAACCTCGTTTTAATCAGCTCTAGCAAAAGCCCCACGGCTAAAAGCGTTGCGGAGGCCCGCGACGCAAACGGCGATATCGGTTGCCAAGAGGTTTATGGGGCTGCCGATATTTTCGACGTGTCTTGCGAATATGAGATTCACGCAGCGAGTTACGATACTTCCGCGCTGAAACTCGGCGAGATCGCAACCGGCATAGGCGTAGCGTCTATCGCTGTCGCTACAAGCAACGGATCTTGGCCTAAGGTCACGATCAGCGGGCGGACTGGGCTTGAAACGATGGTTGCGCCTACCGGCAAGTTGAACACGTTCACGTTCCCGACGCTTACCGTTATCGGTGCGAAAGCGGCACAACCGCTTGGCTTCACGGTCGGAGGTGGATCGCTTACAGATTCAAGCGTAGAGGCGTCGGCTGAAATCGCGGAAACGACGGACGGGCTTGGCGTTCCAAAGGCTCACGGCATCAGCGGAGCGAGCGGCACTATCAGCGCGACGTTTGTCCGTTGCCCCGATACCGCACCCGCTTGGACGTTGACGCTTGAAGGTGCCGCTTCCACGCAGGAGCCCGGCGCAGAGGAGGGGCAGGCGGCTTTTCATACGGCAACCGCTTCCGCCGTCTTCAAGATTGCGCGTGATTCGGCGTCCTAACAACTAACGGAGGCCTACTCATGCAGAGACTTCCGCGAGAGGTTTCCAGCCAAGCGCGTTATGAGCTTGCATCGTTGCGCAGTCAAGGGATCTCCTTAACTGACGATGATGTGTGCCTCATCAATGCGCTGTGCTGGGAAATCGAGTCTCCGCAGGCACGGCGCGAGTTGGCCAGAGGTTTTCCTGTCAAAGTCGGCGGTGTTGTCCTGTGGCCGCGTACCGTGCAGGCCGTCCATTGGTTCGAGCGTGTAGGTTGCGAAATGCCGGATGCTACCTATGCGCTCGCCTATTCAATGGCGCTAGGGCGAGAGCCTGACATGCTTCTGTCCGATTGGCAAGATGTCAAACGTTGGGCCGACAGGCTCACATGCACGCGTGACGAGCTTGTATTGGCTATGGCTGAGGTACACGCGCAAGACGAGCGCGACGCGTTGCCTGTATCAGAGCAAGACCGCGAAAGGTCGGTTGCTGAATTATCCACGCGGATGCACGCTATCCATGGCGGCGATATCGAGCAATGGGAGCGGCATTGCTCTTTCGGCTATCTGTGTGATTTGGCCGACGTTGTTGCCGGACAGACCATTGAAGGCGGCATAGAAAAGCTTCTGAAAGATCGCGCCAACCTTGTCCTATATACGGCGATCAAAGCCATAAAGGAACGCAAAGCCAATGACAAGTAAAGCATTAGAAATCATCATCGGCGCGAAGAACATGACGGCGCGTGGAATCGCGGCGGCAAAGGCCTCTTTCGCGTCTTTCGGGAAGTCAATTAAAAGCGCGTTATCTGGCGCGTTTGGTTTCGCGAAACAGCTTGCAACCGGTATCGGTATTGCAGGTGCCGCCGCTATGGCCGTTGGGCGTAAGGTTATCGCGGAATATCAAGGACAGGTTCAGGCAGAGGCCAAGCTTAAAGGCGCTCTCGAAGCTACCAGTTACGCGGCTGGGTTTACGAGCCGAGAGCTTGTTGCCTATGCCGCAAACCTGCAAAAGACGGTCGGCGTGAGCGATGACGCGGCAATCTCCGCAATGGGATTGCTGTCCACTTTCAGTAACATTCGCGGAGACAATTTCAAGGCCGCAACGATGGCTATTATTGACATGTCCGCAAGCATGTCGAAAGCCGGTGAGTCTAGCGCAGATATCGAGAGCGCGGTCAAGCAAGTCGGCAAGGCGCTTAATGACCCTATACAAGGCATGACGATGCTTTCTAAGGCCGGGATCACGTTCACCGATTCGCAGAAAGAACAGATCAAGACGCTACAGGAATCTGGAGAACTGCAACAGGCGCAAGGCTTGATTCTTGCGGAACTTGAAGCGCGTTTTGGCGGCGTTGCGAAGGCAATGTTTGATTCAGATGTCGGCACTAAAAAGCTTAGTATCGCATGGGGCGAACTTCAAGAAGAGATCGGACGCGTAATTGTTGAAGGAAGCAGTCTTAGCGGCGTGTTTGATTCGGTTTCTGAGGCGGTTAATAATCTGGCCGAGAGTGGATTGATCGAGCTTTGGGCGCAGAATGTCCAGAAGGCAATATCGTTCCTATTGCCGGGTTTGGCAAAAGTAGGTTCTGCGTTCGGATGGATGAAAGAAAAGATCGCGGGCGCAAGCGCATTTTGGGGCGCTATCGCAGGCGGTGCCGGTATGAACGAAGCGATTGCGGCGATGGATAAGATACCTAAGGCAGTCAAAGAGGAACGCGCCGAACGTCTTGAGCTTATCAAAATCAGGCGCAAGGAAAAGGAAGAGAAGAAGCAGGCCGCAGAGGAAGAGAAGAAAGCATCACTAGCTCCTAAGCTTGCCGCAGAAGACGCAAAGAAAGCCGAAGATTCCAAGCTTGCTAAGAAAAAGGAAATAACGGACAAGATAAATGAGCTGTCTAAAAAACAATCAGACTACGAAAAAAGCTTAGCGAAAGAATCTCTCGATTCAAAGAAATCGGCTCTCGAAAAGGAACTTGAGAAGAAACAGGAAATCGCAAACAAGACCATTGCCGAGATCATCAAAGAGGCTCGTGAAGGAAAGAAGGTCGAAAGCGAGAAGTCGGAAGAATCTGACCGCATCCGTAAATTGACGGGAAAGCAACAGCGCGGCGTCAGGCTATCCAGAAGAGATAGAGAGTTTATGGATGCATTCCGCGAGAGGGAGCGAGCCGGTCAGGCTGTAGGCAGGATTAAAGGACAGATCAGCGAGGCCGAAAAGCAACTTGCGGCGATGGACAAGCAGACGACAGAGCTTGTCGGAATTAAAGATCAGCTAGCAAACTACAACGGTCAACTGCAACAGCTTTTAACGCAGGCGTGAGGTGATTTATGGCTTTGGCAGACTCAGTAACGGGCGACGGAAAGGTGATAAGCGGTAGCACGGAAACCGGCTCTTACACCAAAAGCGTCACGCGCAAAAAAACAGACACTGAAACCGGAAAAGAGGTCGACACGGAGTTTACGCTTACGACCTACTATTCGGAAACGCGGACGACCGTCAAATGGTTCGCGCTGACTCTTGGGGCTTGCACTGACTATATTGCCGCCAACCCTACTTTACAGATCACCTATGACTTGGATAACGCAGTCACCGGAGGTTACACGCTGACGGCAACAACTGTTGCGCGCACGGTTACGGGATTCACTTTGATCGAGGTTCCGGAGCAGGCAACATGATAAGCATCTTCGAAAACAAACCGCAGGCAGGTAAACCCTTAGCAATGAAAGGGCTAGCGGCTGGTTTGGCAAAGATGGCCCATTTTTGGGAACGGCTGGAGATTATCGGCGGACATATCGAATGGACATACGGATACCCTCGCGTTATTATCGACGGCCAAGGAACGGATGCGGGGCTTACGGCGGCAAGTTATTATCCGTGGGGTATAAAGGGAATTGTTGCAAACGCTGTTACGCTACAGAAATGCGCATACAGGCGCGGACCCGTTACAGTGTTCTTGTCTGATTTGTCGGTTGAATTGAGCGGTACTGAGACAATCATTGCGGCGGTAATCGACACTGAAGCGGGAACGGCAACGCTGACGCACGGAGGATCTGGCACTGCCTATGACGCGGAAGTCGTAGAAGACAGCAAATACTATCGTTTGCCGCTTTACACTATGACGCGACTTAACGAGACTAGCTCGTGGTCAGTTTCTGTTGACTGGCGAATTGTTCCGCAACTCGGAAT
>Ga0116171_10003095_pt1 | contig 15438 bp, 9 predicted proteins | sample AD_JPNHW2_MetaG_FD_89798 | JGI IMG/M metagenome (GOLD analysis project Ga0116171, IMG submission 89798) | Active sludge microbial communities of municipal wastewater-treating anaerobic digesters from Japan - AD_JPNHW2_MetaG | ecosystem: Engineered > Bioreactor > Anaerobic > Digestate | place...
ATTTGCTCTAACCAAGGGCTCACGATGCTCCAGACATGCATCTACCTGGCGGCGATGGGCAGAAACGGTATGCGAACGGTAGCCAGCCTTTGTTACGACAAGGCGCATTATGCCGCGGACTTGATAAACGAGATTCCCGGTTACAAGGTGCAGACCCACAATTTCTTCAAGGAGTTTTTGATCTCCACACCTGTTGCTGCCGAAGAGATATTCGATCGTCTTGTTAAGCGCGGTTTTGTGCCGGGGCTTCCGGTTTCGCGGTACGACGCTTCAAAGCCCAACGAATTATTGGTCTGTGTGACCGAAGTCAATACCAAGTCCGAGATTGACAGCCTGGCCCAACTTCTCAAGGAGGTGGCTCAATGAATGCAGCTGTTGCGCAAGAACCTCTTATTTTTGAGCTTTCAGTAGAAGGCAGGGTGGGCTGTGCGCTTCCGAAGTCCGATGTGCCTCACTATGAGCTCCCTAAAGACCTGGAGCGCGAAACTCTTGATCTGCCACAAGTGGATGAGCTTACCCTGGTAAGACATTTTTCCAGACTTTCCCAAAAGAACTATTCGATCGACACTAACTTCTATCCTTTGGGTTCATGTACGATGAAATATAACCCAAAAGCTAACGAAGCGGCGGCCAACATGGCTGGGTGGCGTCTCTCGCATCCTTTGGTTGGAGAAAAGTACTCGCAGGGAGCGCTGGAACTCATTTACCGACTTCAAGCCAGCCTTGCGGAAATTGGTGGTTTCAAGGCCGTTTCGCTGCAGCCTGCTGCAGGCGCACATGGCGAGTTGTCGGGCATCTTGATGATTCGCAAGTACCTGCTCGACCGTGGGGAGACAAAGCGGGTCAAGATGCTTATTCCCGACTCGGCACATGGTACTAACCCCGCTTCGTGCACAATGGCTGGTTTTGTGACTCAAACCATACCTTCTGGCCCGGACGGCAATATCGATATGAAGGCTCTTAAGGCCGCATTGGACGACACTGTTGCCGGTATCATGATTACGAATCCCAACACGCTTGGTTTGTTCGAAAAGAATATAGAGAGAATTGCGGCACTCGTTCACAAGGCTGGCGGACTAGTGTATGGCGACGGTGCAAACATGAACGCTTTGGTGGGCGTGTTTAAGCCCGGCGAAGCAGGAATCGATGTTATGCACTTTAATCTGCACAAAACATTCTCTACGCCACACGGCGGTGGTGGCCCTGGTGCCGGAATGATCGCTGCAGGCAAGACTCTCGCTGCATATTTGCCTGGGCCGACTGTGGCCATGAAACGTGGCAAGTTCGAGTTTGAAATGCCGGAGAAGAGTATTGGTCACGTCAAAGCGTTCTATGGCAATTTTGGCGTGCTGGTGCGGGCATATTCGTACATCCTTTTGCAGGGCAGAGAGGGGTTGCGCCGCATTGCGGAGAATTCCGTCCTGAATGCCAACTACCTGAAGGCAAAGATCGAAAAAACATACCCTGTAAAATATCCCCATAGTTGCATGCATGAATTTGTCGCAATGGGCGACATTGCCCCTGGGATTAGAACAACGGATATTGCCAAGAGGCTTATCGATTATGGGATTCACCCACCAACAGTGTACTTCCCACTCATCGTTCCCGAGGCGCTCATGATAGAGCCAACCGAGACTGAGAGCAAAGCGACGCTGGATATGTTCGTGGACGCGATGTTGGCGATAGCCAAAGAAGCAAAAGAAGAGCCTCAGCTATTGCACAATGCGCCGAGCACGACGCCTGTCGGGCGTTTGGACGAAGTTCTGGCGGCGCGCAACCCCATTCTTTGTTACAAAGATTAAAGTGATAAAGCCTAGTTAAGAATCAGACTTGTCAAGCACCGTGTAAAGCGCGGTGCTTGAGGTCTAATTGGGAGGCCGCCTTATTAGAGGCGGCCTTTTTGTAATCTGTGGACTTGGCAATCTAAGCGTTGTCGCTATTTGTTTTTTTTGACTCTTGCTTGCCATAAAGAAAACGTTTGATCTTCAGTGTCGGAGTCTTCTCAAATGGTTCGTGACGCAATCGCATATTCCTGATTTTTGAGAAATTTGCCAGCTTTTCGTTTGTTTCTTTCCGGATATTCTCCAAAAGCGTTCGTATGGCCTCCGAAGAACGCAGTTCTGCAAGTTCCAGCGTGTCCTTTACCTTGGATTCCACATCATCAAGGATTTCGCTTTTCAGATAGACCATGGCAGTCAGTGCTCCGTCTTCTTCAAGGACGAGCGATTCTTCGACATAGGGCGACGAGTTTAGCAGGGCTTCGATCTCTTCAGGATAGATATTCTCTCCGGAAGCACCAAGTATCATTGTTTTGCAGCGGCCCTTGATATAGACGCGCCCTTTTGAGTCAATAGACGCAAGGTCGCCAGTCTTGAACCATCCGTCCTGAGTAAACGCTTCTTTGGTTCGCTGTGGATCTTTATAGTAACCTTTGAATATATTGTCGCCCTTTGCTTCGAGTTCGCCTTCTTTCGAGCCTGGATTAGGGGAGCTGATCCTTAACGAAATGCCTTTTAGTGCTTTGCCAGTCGATCTTAGCCTAGTTTTTGCCGGACTCGATCCCGCCAGGAGTGGTGAAGTTTCTGTCAGGCCATAACCTATTGCATATGGGAATCCCGCCTGTTTCAGAAACGCTTCACATTCTGGGGCCAACGCAGCGCCGCCGACGCCAAAGAAACGGAGTTTTCCCCCAAAGGTTTTTTTGAGTTTCTTCCCTGCGAGTTTGACAACCAACGGCCTAAAAAGCGCATTGTGGTAGAGTTTGATTGAATCCAGACTTGGCCTTATGCTTGACTGGTAAATCTTTTCTATTACCAGCGGTACTGAAAGAATAATTGTCGGTCGCACGAACGCCAGCGCAGGCAGGAGCGCCGAGGCAATAGGCGGCTTATCAAGATAATAAATGTGCGAGCCTGAAAGAAATGGTACAACAAAACCAATGGTGAATTCGTACGTATGGGCTAAAGGCAGTATTGAGAGTAAACGATCGCTCCTGCGTAGAACGATAATTGAGCGTGTTGCTATAGCGTTTGAGAGAATGTTCCTGTGACTCAACATCACGCCCTTGGGTTGACCAGTGGTTCCTGAGGTATAAATAATGGTCGCTATATCATCTGGCGATGTTTTTACTGGTGTGAATGCATTTCCATCAAGGGCGTTTGGTTCCAAGAACGGTGCTTTATGGTTGATAGTGGTGGCTCTTGAAGCAGTGTCGCTGTACAAAGCCTTGCCTGATAGCAGTTCTCCAGTCTTTATATCGAGTACCGTAACATTGTTGTCGTTCGAAACTACTCGCGAACTGTACTTCTCTGAACAAAACACGAACTTTGCTTCAGAATGATTCAGGATATTTCTAACCTGGTTTGCCGCGAAATCAGTCAATACAGGTACTACGATACCTCCAGCCTGCAGGATTGCAAAATAGGCTATGCCCCAATAGGGAGAATTTTCGGCTAGGAGAAGAACTCTATCTCCTTTTTCAAGCCCATATGCTTGAAGAAGCAGTCCATACCGATGCGACATTGTTTCGACATCCGAGTACGAGAAAGTTTTTCCACCCACCATGGACAAGGCAGGCAAATCTCCATAATTCTTGGCACTCAGTGCAACCACTGCAGCGAATGAATAATCCTCAATCTTATACATCACCAGCTCTCTTGACATGCTTTTTTCAGCACGTCTCGTAATTTTGAATAACCTGCGTGACAGCCAGCAGTTACAGAATTTTAGTCGAAAGCAGGTTACAGATGCCAATATTATCGTGAAACGACCTTAAGAAACTAGTTCTCTCCTAACTACTTGACTTTCGTTATAGACGACCGTGGAGTACTCATCTGAGAGGCTATCTGATGCCTATAACTGACACGACGCCGCTTGATCCTCCCCCTATAATGAAGGATTTTCCGTCACAGCAAACTGTGTCGGCATTAGCCAATCCTGTCAGATTGCGAGCATCTGGGTGGATCAAGTCAGAATCCGCTAGTGTACTGGAATAGGTGTTTATATTATAAAGGCCGACATCGGTTCCGCCCACTACACACAGACTTTCTGTACCGTAGCCATCCATGAGGTCTAGTGCGCTTATTGAATCGGCATTTGCCACTGAAGGTTCAAGAGGAATTCCCATATGTAGAGTATATGCTTTGGAAGGTTCCGAACGAGTATATAAAAGCACTTCCTTCCCATCATTTAGCACATAGAATCCATCGTAGTACGAAGAAATCGCGAGCGCAGACGGTGCCTTTAGAATGTAGCCAGAAGTGTTAGGCACAATGGTATGATCCAAGCTAAGGTTGCCGCTTTCGTCTTCCTTAAAAACGAAGAGTTTGGAAGTTTCAGCAGAAGAGATGACAATGTTTCCTGAAGGAGTAACCTCCAGAGCTCTTACATTTTGTGAGCTGGAACCAATGTCGGTAAGAGCTAAAGTCGAGCGCAGAGACCAACCCGATCCATCATTTGCAAATGCAAAAAGCGATTTGCTTTGCCCGCTCACTGCATACAGCTTTGTTCCATTATCCGAAAAACGCAAGGCTTTTAACTCACGCAAGTTTGAAGGTCCGCCGGACGCAGGTGAAGTTGTGAAGGTCGAGACTATCTCTCCAGATGGGTCCAGATCATAGATTCTCAACCAGCCGGTTGTACTACCTGTTTGGGTAGCAGCTATATGCAAACCATCCTTTGAGACAACGACTACGTCGGCATTTTTGGCACCGCCATCTACCTTGAACTGATCCCTCCATAGCCTAACCCAAGAACCGTTTGGCGGAATCATCAACGTGCCGTAGTTGGGGTTACCGATTCGAACGCCGGATGGCGAAGCAAAGGTGTGGATGGCTGAATCGTAGTCCATTCCAGTAACAACAACCAGACCTTCTTGGGAACATGCAAGCCCACGGATCGCAGTCTTGGTACCAGTCCCTGTATTGCCTTCAACACCTCTTCGAAAAACCGATTGGCCCATTGCAGCCCGATAGTCATAGCTAGCAAACCAGGTGCTCCACTTTCCTTGTGGTCCCTCTATAAAATCGAGCAGGGTATAGGCAGACGTTGTGCGACCGGTATCGGCAGACCTGGCAATAAGGTCAATTCGGACTTGAGATAAACCGGGCGCTTCAGTGACAGCTGGGAAAAAAAGAGTGTTAGAGGGAAATCGTCCTGGATCTAATTTGGTAAAGTTGCTTCCTAAATTCGAACCATTCATGTACCACGATGTTTCCAAATTGGCAAACTCATTCCCACTTGGAGGAATGGCAAGAGAGGCAATCCTGGCGTCATAGGACAGCATGTGCCTTACGCTTATTGTAGGGGCAGAAAGTGGACTCAAGTCTATAGCCTGCGGCGAAAAGCTAATGCTTGTATCGCCAGCTTCAATCTTGCATGCGCCCTTAGTTTGCATGCCGGTCAGTACTAGAACAACATCAGCTAAACCCACTGCCTCTACTCCACTACTATCGCGAATACTCAAGCCCAGCTCGTAGTATCCTGCGTCAAGGCTGGAGGATGTGAACACTGACTGTCCATAAGGCAGAATTATAGGAATTGATGGTGGAGAAGTGGGTTTTGGATAACCTGGGAGCCCCATATACTTTAGGTAACCTGTTATCAGTTCCGAGGAACTAAGCGCATAATTGCTCGTGACAGTCAACTCGAGGCTTCCTTGACCTTGAAGCGGCAAAAGTGTCACCGAGATGGTGGCGGATCTATTTGGTTGCAGGTTTGCCTCTTGAACGGCAGAGGCTAACTCCTGCCCCGCGGCGGTGAATGCCTTAACCGTAAAAGTCCAATCGCCTGGTTTGAGGTCTGCACTCACACTCGTAGTGGTACTTGTAAGGGTAATTGTCGATCCATCCGAATGAAGACCGTCTATCGTATACTTGGCTATTCTCCATTCATTTGACGGCATAATTGACTTAGATCCATTTGAACTGGTTTCGCGCTGAAGCATCTTTGAAACATTCGGCTGAGTTGCCCGTGCCAAAGATGGTTCGAGTTGTAGCTTGAAGGACAGTTTTGAGTTGCCACTCTTCTGAAACACAGAACATCCGACAAACAGCAGGGCCAAAAGCATAAGCGCGAGGATCCTTGGCATGTGGGTTCCAGGTTTTTGTTTTTCAAGTCTCTTATACATCCTAACCTCCTTAAAGAATTTTGATGAACGTCAATCATGAAACGTCCGTAAATGGACTCGTCAATTCAAATCTTGTGGAATTCAACCGATTGAAGCGATGGACAATGCGCCCTATAATCAAGGCGGGTTTGTAGATGAGGTCGACTTCTACATCAATTAGCCTGGAGGGACGAGAGTGAAAATTCTAATGGTTTCGAGCGAAGCCATGCCCTTTGCAAAGTCTGGCGGTCTGGGTGATGCGGTCACTTCTCTGGCAAAGGCGCTTTCTCGGCTTGGCCATGACGTGCGAATTCTAATCCCTCGCTATTATTTTATTGATAGGAAATCGCTTGAATTGCTCGACGGCGGCATGGGCGTACCAATAGGTACTGAGGAGCACTGGACGGCCATCTACGAGTCCGTTCTGCCCAAGTCCGATGTTCCTGTGTATTTCTTGGATTATGAAAAGTACTTTGGTCGGTCAGGGGTTTATGGTGATTCCGCAAATCAAGAGTATTTGGACAATCCAGAACGCTTCGCTTTGCTGTCTCGTGCAGCTTTTCAGCTTTGCCGGAAGCTTCGTTGGATCCCAGACATAATGCACGTGCACGATTGGCCAACTTCGCTCGTACCCGTCTATCTCAAGACGCTTGAAAAAGAGAGCGAATTCCGGGATACCGCCAGCGTGCTTACGATTCACAATCTTGGCTATCAAGGCGTCTATCCCAAGGAGCACTTTCCCTTTTTCCGTTTGGACTGGGAAGAGTTCTTTGGGTCGGGCTTTGAATTTCACGATGCCATTAACCTATTAAAGGCTGGAATTACTACTGCAAACTGCCTTTCTACTGTGTCTCCGACTTACTCTCGCGAGATTCAGACGCCAAGCCAGGGCTTTTCTTTGGATGGCTTGTTGCGGCACCGCAGCAGAGATCTAGTCGGTATTCTCAACGGTATCGATACCGAGGTCTGGAATCCCGAGACGGATGAATACTTGCCTGCACACTACTCAGTGGACGACCTTTCTGGCAAAGCTGTGTGCAAACTCGTACTCCAGGAGACTTTTGGTTTGCCTTCCGATCCAACAGTCCCCCTTTTTGGCATCGTGACAAGACTCACGGATCAAAAGGGGATTGCCGAGATGTTTGGCCCGGGCTATGGAGCCTTGCCTCAAGTCTGTGCAAACATGGATGTTCAGATGGCAGTTCTAGGTTCCGGTGACAGATGGTGCGAGGACGAGATCAGGGCTTTGTCTCAAAGGTTTGCCAATTTTAAAGGAAGAATCGGCTATGACGAGCGTTTGGCTCATCTTATCGAAGCAGGCTCAGACTTTTTCATCATGCCGAGCAGATACGAGCCCTGCGGCCTTAATCAGATGTATTCGCTGCGCTATGGTACGTTGCCGGTCGTGCACAGAACTGGAGGGCTCGCAGACACTGTAGAGAATTATTGCCAGGACACAGGAGAAGGTACTGGCTTTATGTTTGATGACCTAACACCAAAGGCGCTCTATAATACCGTTGGCTGGGCCACCTGGGCTTGGTACAATCGGCAGGAACACATCGACCTGATGCGTTTTAAGGCTATGACTCGCGATTTTTCGTGGGAGAAATCTGCAAGCGAGTACACCGCTTTATACAGTCGCGCGTTCGCAATGCGAAAATCCGAGGTCGGATGAGACGTGGGACTACTTTGTACGAAGCAAAGGTAAAGATGAAATTAGAACGTTAACTAAACGTTAACCTAAAGGAAAATCAGTGGCAAAAGAATCTCGCAAGGTATACGATTACGATCCAGACAGGGTCCGTGAAACATTAGTCAAGAGTTTTCAATCGCGTGGTATGATGGCTACCATAGCCGACCTGGCCGGCTTAACCGGGCTTCCTCTCAATCAGATTAAAGCTGAATTGCCGGCTGTAGTTGACGAATACGACGGTCGACTCAAGGTGACGGACTCTGGCGAAATCCTCTATTCTTTTCCCCGAGGGATGAGAAGCCAATACAAAGGACTGGGGCCAACACTCAAAAAACTTTGGAAATCCATAAAAAAGGGAGCTGTTGCGGCGTTCAAGCTGGGATTCAAGATTTGGATCATGCTCATGCTTGTTGGCTATTTTGTGATTTTTATAGTGCTTTTGCTGGTCGCCATGGCGGTTTCTATGGGGGGCAGCATAGGTGGCGGATCGAGCGATCACCGTGACAGCCACGGAAGTAGCTCTGGTCGAAGTGTAGGTATAGGCGGTATTTATCTCACTTCACGGCTCTTCGACTCCTTTGTTAGGCTTTGGTTCTACTCAGAATTGTTCCGACAGCCGCAGCCACAACGCGGCGGCTATGGGCGGCCCTATGGAAGCCCCTACGGTTCCGATTCAGCCCTTTCTGAGGTCAAACCACGCAAACCGCTCTACAAATCCATCTACTCCTTCGTGTTTGGTGACGGCGATCCTAACGCGCATTGGGACGAAATCGAGAAAAAATCGGTGTTGGCTTTCCTTCAATCTCACAAAGGAATCATCACGATGCCGGAGTTCATTGCTATTACCGGACTAAAGCCCGATGAAGCAGAGCACGCAATCAACCGATATCTTCTCGAATTTGAGGGCAGCCCAGAAGTTACCGACAACGGTGTCATCTACTACAGTTTTCCCAATCTGCTTACAAGAGTGAACAGGACACCCGAGGTGGATGGCTCGACGATTGCCCTGAAAAAGCTTGGCCGATTCTCATCAAACGAACCGAAACTCAACAAGATCTTCAATTGGATCAATGTTTTCAACCTGGCATTTGGGGGATACTACCTTTACAATGCATTTTCCGTGGGCAATGCCTTTTACTCGGTCACGGTCGATGGAATAGCGCTGAGGGGCGGGTTGTCCTATCTATACTCTACGACGGCATATCTCTTGAAATCCTTTGGTGTGGCAAACCCTGCCTCAGGTATAGCGTGGGGACTTGGGTTCGTGCCCCTTGTGTTCTCGGTGCTTTTTTGGATAATTCCAGCGGTGAGGAGCGGGCGCCTCAAGGCTCAAAACGAGACAATCAAATTCGAGAATCTTCGCCGAATTGTCGCTCGAAAAGTTGCTTCAGCCAAAACGTGGTTCAAACCCAAAGAAGTGCAAGTAAGCATTGAAGAAGCCAAACCGGCTGACCCCAACGCTGTGGACAAAATCGCTGAAGAGCTTGCTGCGTGGTCGAATGCGGAAGTGAGTGAAGACGGCTACCTTTTTAAGGAGATCATTCTCACTCAAGATGAAGCCGAAAAACTCCGCGCCAAAACGGATTTAGAGAAATTTGCACCGGGCAAAACGGTTTTTGACACAGATGCCCAGAACTATGGAGTGGAAGGGTCCTGAGGGCTAGTCCTGAATCTTCTCCAGTTTTTTCGTGTATTTTGGGAAGAATTGTGCCACCTTCCCAGTCTCAAATTGAACAATGACGAGCGGGCCGGAGTTCTCGTTGTCCGTGGTCTTGATGACGACGCCTTGTCCATACTCGTCGTGGTACACCTTCATGCCAACTTTCCATTCAAGGCCTTTTGATACCTGAGCTGTGCTGCGCCCTTGAGTGGTACTTGCCAAAGCGCCCCTAGTCTGCGCCGCTTCGCTGCCGGATCTTGAGGGACGATATCCACTTTGAGGTATTTCTCCCCATAGACGATACAGGGATGGGTCGATTTCTGTCAAAAACCGCGACGGTTGTGTCTCAAAAAGTCTGCCGTGTATGCGCCGCCAGTGGCAGGCTGTCATGTAGATTCTGTCCTTGGCCCTGGTCAATGCAACGTAAAAGAGCCTACGCTGTTCCTCAATCTCGTCGCCGGATTCGTCGTCTCGTGGAAAAAGCCCCTGCTCCAAGCCAGTAATTATGACAATTGGGAATTCCAGGCCCTTAGTGTTGTGCATGGTTATGAGCGTTACGGCGTCCGTGGTACCTTCGTCCTCGACTGCCTGCAGGCTTCTATCCAGATCGATTGTCTCCAGAAACTCCGCAAGCCCTTCCTGCACTGCAGGATAGAGCGACGCCGCATTGACGAGTTCTTCCATGTTGCTGAGTTTCTGTGTTCCAGCGATTTCATCTTTGTTTTTGTGGTATTCAGCCAACTTGCTCTTTTCTATTACCGTTTCCAGCACCACGCTGAGGGATTTTTCTCCCTTATCAGTTTTTTCGCCCGCAGGCTTGAGTTGCTCCGACGCTTCTTTTATGACAGCCAGAAATTCTTCCATACCGAGCTTGGCCTTGCCCTTGAGTGCGCTCTGATTTGCCGAGCATGCTTCCAGGATCGAGGTTCCGGTCTGTTGAGCATCTTCTAGAAGCATATCGACGCTACTTTCTCCAAGCCCGCGTGTTGGTTTATTAACAATGCGCCGGAATGCGATTTCGTCTCGAGGATTAAGCAAGAACGAAAGGTATGCAAGTACATCCTTGACTTCTTCCCGCTCGTAGAATCTCAGTGCACCGACGATCTTGTAGTTTATTTTCTTCCGTGGGAATTCTTTTTCGAAAGCAAGCGACTGGGCGTTGGTGCGATAGAGGATCGCTATGTCGGATAGCCTACCACCCGCTTTTAGGTGGTTTTTTACTATGCGTGAGCAAAACTCCACCTCCTGATCCTGGTCATCGAGGAGGGCAAGTTCGGGCTTGATACCGCCTGGTTTTGTCGCATGCAAGGTCTTGCCAAGTCTATTCTTATTATGGGAGACCACGTTGCCTGCAATGTCCAAAATGCTTTGGCTCGAGCGGTAATTGCGTTCCAGTCGTATCACGGTAGTCCCGGGGAAAGAATTTGCAAACGAGAGGATATTCCTTACCTCGGCGCCACGGAAGCGATAAATAGACTGATCGTCGTCGCCAACGACGCACACATAAGTTCCTTCAGATGCAAGTCTTTGTAGTAAAATAAACTGAGCTACGTTTGAATCCTGGTACTCATCCACAAGGATAACCCGGAATCTTTGGTGTGTGCGCAGCGCAATCACCTGGTCCGACTCAAGAAGGCGGGCAGGTAGCCGGATAAGGTCGCCAAAATCCACGTTTCCTGTGGCACGGAGGCGCTCTTCGTACATCGTGTAGATACGCCTCAAATCGCTTTCCTGGCTAAGCCTGTCCAAGGCAGGAGAGTCGGGCTCTATGTTGTAATCTTTAGCCCTGGAAATAAGGGTGGCATAGTGTTCGCATTCCTGTTTAGAGGCTTGTGGAAGAATCGTCCTAACAAGCTGGGTAGAGTCGTCATCGTCGTAAATGACGAAATTCGAGTCGATGCCAGCTGCCGCTGCATTGCGGCGCAAGAACCAGGCGCCAAACGAATGGAAAGTGCGGATGGTGGCTCTTTCGCATGCTGGCTCGATCTGCATGGCGCGTTCCCGCATTTCGCGTGCGGCTTTGTTAGTAAAGGTCACCGCTAGAATGGATTCGGGACTCATTCCTCTCTCTTTGACAAGGTATGCTATTTTTGTGGTAATCACCCTCGTCTTGCCGGTTCCTGCGCCAGCCAGGATGAGAAGAGGCCCGCCTACGTGTAACACCGCTTGTAGCTGTTCAGGATTGAGTGACTCCAAATAGGCAGGTAAGTGTGCACTCATTTTGCTGCCATCGCTGTGCCAAATCCCGTGGATGTAACGCAACCAGAAGGCGTCTTGCGAACCTCGCCGACTCTGCGGGCGAACAAGTCCACCCCGTTGACGCTCTCTATCTTGGCAGTGACGACGGTTCCTGGCGCAAGGGGCTCCTCCATTACGGTGAGGCCATCCACATCGGGCGCCTGCATCCATGCACGGCCTAGACTCATCGACGAGCCTTCGACTTGTTCTTCAACCAGAATTTCGAGTTCCTGGCCGACAAAGCGCTGTAACCTTTGTGTGGTAATAGGGCCTTGCGCCTCTTCGATCTGCTTCTGACGCGCAAGCGCCACCTTTTTGGGTACACGACCAGGCATCGAATAGGCGGGCGTATCCTCCTCCCGCGAATAGGTAAAGCTGCCGAGCCAGTCCAGCCGCGCCTTTTGCTGGAAATCCTGCAGGATGGCAAAGTCTTCGTCCGTTTCGCCGGGAAAACCGATGAGGAATGTGGATCGTATCATAGCATCGGGGAGCGTGGAACGGATGTGTTCAATAAGTTCGAGGTAACGGTCTTCAGAGCCGAAGCGGTGCATGGTGTGCAAAAGGCGCGGCGAGGCATGTTGGAAAGGCAAGTCAAAGTAGGGCAGAATTCGCGGATCTTTGGCCATGATTGGCAATATCGCTTCAGGGAAGTGGTCGGGATGAATATAGAGGACGCGCACTCTAAAGTCATAGTTGAGAACCGAGAGCCTGGCTAGAAGTTCAGGCAAGAGGCTGGCGCCGCCGTTGAGATCCTTGCCATAACCGCTCAAGTCCTGGCCTACCAGGTTGAGTTCAAAGATTCCACGATCCAGCAAGCTTTTGCATTCGCTCACCACATCGTCCAAGGTCCTTGAGCGCAATTCGCCCCTTATGAGGGGAATTGCGCAGTAGCTGCAGTGATTCGAGCAACCTTCGGTGATTTTTACGTGTGCGGTGCCTGGAAAATCGAAAAGCCTTTCTCTTTCAAAATAGACGGTCTGTGTGGTCTGAGGCGCCGATGGCGTGAGCGCCATCCTTTTACCTGCCATCGTGTTGCGAACGGCTTCGCCTATTTGGGAGAGGTCATTGTTGCCAAAAATGCCGTCAGCTTCTTGCATTTCGTCCAAGAGTACTTTGGGGTAGCGCTGGGCGAGGCAGCCGGCAACAAGTACTTTTTTGTCTGGCCAAGTGCTCTTTATTTGGGCAATAGCTTCAATAGATTCTTTTTTGGCGGACTCAATAAAACCGCAGGTATTTACGATTACGAGGTCGGCATCGGCGCCATTTGGTACGTATTCGTATCCTTCGGCTTCCAAGCGCGCCACCAGCTCCTCGCCATCCACCTGATTCTTGGCACAGCCATGTTGATCAATATAGAATTTCACAGGATTTCCTTAATGTTCGGCTTCCTTGCAGCCAGTTCTCTCATCATTTCCCGTCTTATTATGCCGTTATTATCCCGTGCCCAGAAAAACTGGGTCAATCGAGGTCGGTGGCGACGAGAGCCCAGCCACCGTCAGTCTGCGACCAAGATACTTTCTTGACGGCGATTTGTCCGGGACCTCCCATTTCCATTTCCGCGGTCTTGCCACCAGAAGCTTGAAACACGAGCTTGGCTGCCTGAGCATTTGAAGCCCAAGCAGTGAGCGAGGAGTTGACGTTAAAGGTGAGATTTTCGCCTTTCAGATAATACTTTTCTACCCATTCCTTTCGATCAGCTTCGTATCGAAACATGCAGTTTCCACGGAAGCTAACCTGGACCACGAAAGGATAGGGGCCTTTGGGGGATTTGAACAGCACTGTAGGTGCGCTCGCTGTCCCTTGAGAGGCATTCTGCTGAGTGGAATTCTGGACCGAGTCCGGTACCGTTACTTCGGCTTGTGCCGGCTGGGCACTTTGGTTATCTGCTATTTCCAAGTGTAAGAGCGCTCCGGAAGCAGGCTTATTCTTTTCATAATCAACAATAGTCATTGTGGCATCAGGCTTGGCATCTTTATTCATGTCGATTGGAGCCTGTTGGCCGATAGACAATTTGAAAGGTCCCCAGGGCGTAGTCAGGTTAACCGTTTCGTCGATAGAATCGAGAGTCAGTTTGAACACATCGTCGCCCAAAGGAATTATGAGACTGTCACCAGGGAACAGTCGCTTTTCAAAGGGCGTTCCTTCTACGCGATATTCCACTGGTTTGGCAGCTTGACTGTCGGGTACGGCAGCTGTTTCGCGGGGCTTGAGTCGAATGGCCGCAAAAACAAGCAATGCCGCTACGATGAGCAAAAGCACGATGCCCAAAATCTTCTTTGAATGTCCTGCAGACTTACTGGGTGTCGGTTCTTGCTCTGGTGCGCCTTCAGACTCCGCAGCCGGAGCATTCTTGCTTTTGTTTGTAGCTTTTTTGCGGTCTTGCTTGGCCGCAGAAGAACTGATATCAGTTGTGTCAATGTCTCCCGTTTGGGAAGGCACAGCACTTTCTTTTTGACGGTAGGTAGCCACGACGACATCCGGATCAAGCCCAAGATAATCGGCATAGATCTTTATGAAGCCAACTATGTAGGGTTCCCCCGGAAAGCCTGTAAAATCATCTGCTTCAATCTTGGAAAGAAATCGCACACTGATATTGGTATCGTCGGCCACGTGATCGAGGGTCAGACCCTTCTTAAGTCTGGTCTCCTGTAACTGAGCCCCTATCTTTGCCATCCAAAATCCTTCCTTAACGCAGTCGTATTCCTCAGCATTGCCACACTGTAGTCAGTAGTTACTTACTGAAATAGAAAATTGTTATACACACTTGCACTCGCAGGGGCATCGTACAAGAACCTCGACGTAGGAATATTCTGATTCAACTTGGTCTCTGTAAAATCAAAGGTAATCTTTTCGTTTGCTACAGTCCACCCTTCGATTCTGCGGAAAAGCAGGCTGTCGGGCGAGACCGAGATTTTAATCGTCTTAAAACCCTCGGATGCCGATTTTCGGGTCAAAACCAAGCGTTGTACCAACTCCGAGGAACCTGAGTCCAGCGGGACAGGTTGAGGAGAAGACTCCCATGCGATCGAATAATTGCGCTTCATCATCGCAAGGCCTTCTCTGCTTGCAAGACTTGCTGCCCCGGCCCCGGTACTGTCGCTGCTCACGTCCTGTTGCAGAACGGCCTTGTATTGTGGAACGTAGACCGTAAGCCTTTGCCCGTCAAACACGATCACCTGATCCGGTGGCTGCCTAAAATCGATTCTCATGAGCTGTGGAGCCTTAAACCAGAGGTCTCCAGCCATGAGTTGGCCACCTGAGTTGATCTGTATCTGAGCCGTATAATCGTTTACCGAGGCATAACGGTCCGACACTTTGGCGAAGAATTGCTCAGCGGTCACTATCTCCTGAGCCGAGACAGCAATTGCCAGCATAAGACTCATCGTCAACGCAGCAAAGCACCGTTTTGCCCACCAAAATTTTTTCATTCGTTAACTCCGTTCTATTTGGAGCGTCAGCGTGGTTGCATCGGTAACCGCAGGGGGCCCAAAGTACTGAATGCTACCCGGCAGCCGATAGTCAGAAGAAAGCGCCCACTTATCCCGCTGCCCGGCAAAATACTGGAAAGGCTTGCCCTGAAGTTCAACTAACGCTTTCCTGATGACTGGTTTGTCCGCCCCATGCCGATGTTCAATATTCATCATAGAAACAAGCGGAATGCCACCAGGTATCCACTCACTTGCTGGACTTGCCAGATTTCGTATAGAAGCGATATAGCCGGAGAATCCATATAATGAAAGC